>Ga0157364_1003882_pt1 | contig 14697 bp, 6 predicted proteins | sample AttsexASBM2_FD_111476 | JGI IMG/M metagenome (GOLD analysis project Ga0157364, IMG submission 111476) | Fungus gardens microbial communities from leaf cutter ant in Ribeirão Preto, State of São Paulo, Brazil - Atta sexdens ASBM2 | ecosystem: Host-associated > Fungi > Mycelium > Unclassified ... | reverse complement strand
TTGAAGCTTGTGAAAGAATTGGGAGTTACTAAATTAAAAAGGAGTGAAAAAATTCATGAAGATTTCGATTGGCAATAAACTTCACTCGCGAATCAGCGTGAAGTTGGGCGCGCGAATACATTTTCATTATGGCGCGTCTGAATTGAATTCTCGCGGATGGAATAGAGTGGACGATCGGCGCGTGTCGCGATTTTATCGGGAAGAATTTCATGTAATCGCGAGAAGGATCTTGACGAAATCGCCCGCGCGATTCTACGACAATTACCAGAGAAGAATCGAGCCTCATTCATCCCGTTCGCGGGAAACGTGAAGTGTGGCGAGCAGTGCGCGGGAGAAAAGGCGCGACGGCCAATCACGGCGGCGGAGACGCGTCACGTGACGCGCTTGAATTTCGACGCCGCTCTCCCTTGACTTTGAACGACACTCGCCATTCCGCGCGGACCGCGATCGCGCGTATGGTGTTGATTGTACGCCGAGGAGAGTGATTCTCGCGCGCGTGTTTCTCCGGAGCCTCCGAAGAAAGAGTGGATTTCCGTTACGCGAAAGTGTAGTGCTGCTTCTTGTGCGACTGGACCACACACGACCGACTGTGAGCCCCGCCGGGCTCTCTGGAGGTGCATCTCGAGGATCTCTGTGACGGTGAATACCTGCGACGCCGCGATGACAGGTGAGTGCAAAGACAAATGTGATCTCTCGGACCAGGTCTATTCATATTGCTTGAAATTCCTGAAAATCATTACATTCAAAAATGAAATAAATATATATTTAAAGAGATGTTAAAGAGAAAACGAAGATGCGAAGTGCATGCAACGCGAATAGACCTTGTCTGAATAAGTCTACTTTTTATAGTCGAACGAGTATACTTTTTTGTACTTATTAAGTTAAACTCAACAAATAAGCTGTTATTTATCGTAAATTTGACGTAAAAATAACGATAAATAATGCCAGCTTGTTTATTAGAATATTGGATTTAAAATTGATGAGGGCAAAAAAAGTTTTAGTTTAGTACAGTACACTGAAAGAAAAGATTAGTTGTTGCAACAATTTAGATAGTAAAATATGAAATAGCATTTTTATATGGCTGCTATATCAAAATCATATGCTGACATTGCGGCTAACACAACTAAAAATTTGTAGCTACAACCAAAAACTGATTGCTGCAGCCATATAAAAATGCTATGTCATATTTTACTATCTAAATTGTTACAGCAACTAATCTTTTTTTTCAGTGTAATAAATAATAAATTTCTTGATGTGAAAAGAGTCGTGCACTACACACTGCAAATCTAAATATATAATAAGTATTTTTATATATGTGCGATTTAGTTTTTTTGCATGCAAAAATAACGCATTGTACTGTATACATAAAAACGGATTTACACATTTAAATGTGTACACAATATTATTTTTACACAGAAAATTAAATTAAATATAGTGAATACAAAAAGTTATCTTACAAAAGAAATATCTTTTTAAAAAAATCTTATTTTAAAAAGTAAAAACGTTAATTAGCAATTTATTAACAAAGAATAAAATAGACAGTACATTTTTCAAAATTATTTTTCCTAAAAGGTACGTAATAATTGAAATATATTATCTTAAAAATAAATAAAAATGAAAAATCGCATTATTTGAATACAAAAGAAGTATTTGTACTATCAAGAAGTTTAGCTTCTAAGATCTCGGGAACATGCGAAGCTTTTTCATTTATATTAGAATAGAAGTACTCATTATATAAAATTGCTAATTAATGTTTATTTCTTACAAATACAGCTTTTTTTATAAAAATTTTTTCTGCATGAATAATTTCTGCTCATGAAAAGTCATTCGTTACATATTTAACTCTATTTTTATAATATATGATTACCTAAAGATTAAAGATTACCAAGAAATTCAGCAATGAAATTCATTGAAGAATTTTTTAAATAATTTTTAAGTAACTATAAGTGAAAAATCTTAAATTTACGAGACGAGCTAAAGTCTATTTTTTCAGTTGAACATCTTGCATAATTCATCTCTCCTTTTTTCTCTCCATATTGGATAAAACAAAGAAATGAATCATGCAAGAAATTCAGTTCAAAAAAATAAAAAAGCTCTAATTTCACTAATTCGTGATACTTCCTGAAATGTCCACGTTATATTGTGCGCTTGTTTGTCAATTCACAACCTTTCTGGTATGTAATTTCGTAATGCAAAAAGATATTCATGGCGTTTCGAAGTTAGTTGCAAATGCGAGTTGACGCCGTTATATATTAATACGCATCGACCGAATTCAATTGCGTATTAATTTCGTAATTACATCCGGCTATTAGATAGTCATTTCTAATAGTAATACGCAGTTAATTGGCACATCAAATATTAATATTAGTAATATTCAATGGTAATTTTAAGTAATTTGCGTAATATATTCCGGCACAAATTTAATCGGATGATTTATTCCTAAAATTGGAGATTTAAAGAAGTTTAATGAATAAACCCCAAGGTATCAGCGACTATTATTTTGAATGCAAATTATAAATTCATTAATTAAATAACGCGTGAACAATTGCCTTGCTGAATAACGTTGCTTCATTTGAGAAAATATGCAGAAAAATACGTTTACTCTCATGCGTCACAAACAATTACATCTAATTATCTTTCTCTCTCTTTCTTGATAAATGCATTTTTCTTCGAACAAGACAACAAGACAATTTTCGAAGAATATGAAATTACAGCAATTATAGCTTTTTCGTGTCGAGTTCTCAGTTCTAACCTCTGTTCTAGCAGATACGCATATTTGCGACATTGAGCGATAATAATAAATGTAATAAGTATAGACTGCACGCATATTCCTATAAAGTTGTCACTATTAATTTAGAAAGAGTAAAATCTCTTTCTCTCCCTCTCTCTTTCTCTCTCTCTTTCTCTCTTTCTCTCTCTCTCTCTATATATATATATATAAAGTATCTAATTGAAGAGAGATATAATTTAATATATGCGTTGTTTTTCTAATGTCCCTTTCTCTACTAATGTATGATTATCTTTAACTTTAGTTTTAGTTACTGTTTGTTTTTTTCTAATTTTAAGAATTAAAAAAAAAGATTAAATTGGATTATAATTAAAGTTTTTACATTGATTAAAATCAGGCTCATCTTCACAATATGTAGTTATTTAAAGATTAAAGGTTACCAAGAAATTCGTGAATGTATTTTATTAAATCTCTAACTTTTAATTTTTAGGGAATCATATATTGTGAAAAAGAGCCTCAAAACAAATTATTATTATTGCACAATCTTATTATTCGCTTGATTACATTGAGCTTCTAGATTGTTTATTTTAAATGTTTAAAACGGGTCCTAATTCTCTCAATTATTACAATTGTTTTGTACTATTTTATTGATGCCCCCTTTAAAATAAATTCAATTTAAAATAAACAATTTGGAAATTTAATATAGCCTTTAGATGATCGATAATATACAGTAATATTGGTTGTCTAGGAGGCTTCAAGAAGGCATCAGTAATATTGTACGAAATAATGATACCGATAATTTTGAATGTTTAGGGTCAACAGAACACAGATGCTAAGAACATGGAATCCGTGGCAGCCTAATACTTATTATGTTTGTGCGACAAATGTTTAACATATGTTTCGGTACATATTTCTATAAGTACAACGTCATTTTGAATAGCTTTCGTAAAGAACTGAGAACTTCGCATTCACATTCACATTCAAGTAACATCCTGTTGAGACGACAAAACATCGAAAATATTCGTTGAATTGTGTCGCGGTTCTTTAATGATATCATCGCGGTAAAAAGTCGGGTGTTACGTCGTGTGAAACGAATGTCGTAACAAGGAAGACAATGCTTGTATGTACAGATACGCGGTTTACTCGTGAATTGCTGCTTTTATCTCGGAATCAACTGTAAGGATCTCCGCTTTCGTCTCAGGGACATCTCCAGTTGTCGCCGGAGTTCTTGATTGCAATCTCGCGAATTTTATTCCCCGTCTCATAAAAGATGTATAAACTGCATTGACAAACTCGTTAAGCCGGATTGCAAACAGTCGCCAGTTTTATGCGAACGAAATCCTATTAATAGGAACAATGGAGAGTTGGATGCAATAACTAAATTTTACACATTAACATTCCGTGCGACGTGCATTAAGCAATAATTTTGACTGACGTATGTTATTAAATAATAACATTGTGTCATGCGACGCAAAAATCGAAAAGAAATTTGTTCGAATAAAATTCCACTAATTATATGCATAAATAATTTTGTTAAATCGTTATTATTGATTAATTTAAAGAATCTGTTGTTATAATTGAAATGTTTAAGAATATTTCAGACTTATATGAGAATTTGAATACATTTTATTATCGTTCTCATTTGCTATCTTAATATTCTGATCTGGTTCAGCTTTCTCTGCTTTTTCACTTGTTCTCGCTTAATGTTTACGTGAGAAGTTATGTTACAGGACCTTATCGATTTATTCGATATAGATTCTTTTTACCGTTTTATGTTGGAGCTAGAAAGTTTCTTTAGTCGTTATATGCTGAGCCTTTCGTTTCGGTTAATGGTCGCGTGTCTTCAACGAAAAGTGGAGCGAACTAGCATTTTATCAGCTGTCTCGTTTCAAGGTCCTAAACGTTCCTTCTCCGATTTCACGTTCATGGATGTAAGACACTAGTCCTAGACTCGATTAAAAAAACGTCATGATATTTGAAGCGAGAAAAAAAACGAATATAATGAGAAAAATATAATTAAATACTATCATAATTTAAAGTTGATAATTTTCAGTATTATATATTTTTTAAGTAGAACAGTAAATAATACGTCGAGAAAAATATCTAGTTAAAAATGAGCGAATCAGAAGATTCTAATTATGTTAAGAATTCTCTCTCTCTCTCTCTCTCTCTCTCTCTCTCTCAATTAGAATTCTGGTAGATTTAATCAGAAAATTCTAATTCCTTCGTTTTCACACACACACACACACACACACACAATTAGAATTCTAATTATATCAAACAGATATTTTTCTCAGTGTAGTTAACTATATTTATAATTCTATCTATAGTAACTGCATAATTATTACTAATATTATATAATAATAAACTAAAATTGGAGTTCTTAATTATAATTATGTTGCCATGCAATTATAATTACAAATATCAAACATTTTTCTCACAGTATAGAATTTATTCGTTCGATCGTAACAATTAATTGTTTGTTTTATCAACTATATTTATTAACTATATCAATTCCTAAAGCAACAGAGAAAATAAATATTTTTACGTAACTTATTATGTAGCCTTATACTTATATTTCAAAGCACGAATGATGGAAAAATCCTGAAGGATACGAAAGTAAATGTAAATTGTTGTTCCTTTAAAATGTTTTTTTTTTTTTGTAAATGGTTGCGATAACGCTTTAATCGTATTCAGAATTCCAGTTTAATGTTTCATAACTCATATTTTCGACATTTTTTGACGTTCTCTTATTTCTCGGTCCCTCTGCACGTAAGCATTATTAGGCGTAGAAATACATGCAAAAATATGCGCATTTGGAAAAAAACGCGCTGGCTCCAACGGATGGTATCCTCTCACCCGAACGCAAACTCCTGTAATATTGAGCAGCTGAAAGCAGGGGACGGTTTTAAAAGACTCCGATCTCGTTGTAGTTTTTGTTTTCTTTCTCGGTCCGCTTTGTTAGCGCCTTGCGGTTTTATACATCTCAACCGATTCATGCATTCAGCAGGAAAGTCGTGGTTTAACGGGCGGTCCGAGATAGATTCATAGATTATTCTTCGTGGAGAACCATTTCCCAGGAAGAATTATTACGCGCGTCCCGCGATCGCCACAAATTTATCTCTGTTTTCATGTCGAAGTCTATAATGCAACGAAGTAAATCCGCAGGATAATCCAAATAATTCATTATACGAGGTATTATTTCTCATTTTGTGGAGTTCATCGAGGTAAAATTACATCTCGAATGGGAGACGCTCGAATATTTTTTGCGTACAAATTTTTTTTTGAATTAATGAAATGATAGCGTTTTGTGTAGATCTCATAATAATTTAAAAAAGATAATTTTGCGAATTTAACTATTTTGTTAATTGTATACAGTAAAAAAATTTGTGTTAAATTTAACACATTTCACATGTCCCAAATGGTTCAAATTTTTGTATTAATTTAACATAAGATGAATATATTAGAAAGTAACACAAACATTATGTAAAAAATTAACATAAGAAACGTAATACTTTGACACAATTCAAAAGCAATTTTATGTTAAACACATTTATAAATTAAATTTAATTGAAATTGCTATTTTTACATTTTTAATTTAGGCGATGTCTCTTTGATGTTTAACATATGCAATATATAGATTTAACAGAGATTTATTATTATAAAGAGAAAATAATACAAAATATCTGTACCTTTTTACATATAAAATATGTAACTAATAGTTGTACAGAACATATTTCTTCAGTAAAATTAACATTTATAATATATTAAATCAACACACATTTTATTCATTTATTTCTTAGAATTTATGTTTTAAAACTACATTGTTTTTATGTTATTTGTTTATTTATCTAAAAATTGTGTTATTTTAATACTGAGAAATGTTAAATTATAATTTAACACAAAATATTCAAATAACACAATCATATTACGTTAAATTAAAATTTGGATATGTTAAAAATTCAATATAAACATTTTAACAAGGATTCATTCTAACATAAATACAAAATGCTTTTTACTGTGTAAAATGAGGCTTTGTTTTAATTGTAGTAAATTTAAATACGCTTTGCGATTTTACTTTACACACGGAAAGAACAATTTTGCTGAAATAAACATTTAATTTTTAGATATAGATCTAAAAATAATTTCAATCATCAAAATAATTATGTAAAACGTTTAAGTGTTAGTGACAATGCTATAAATTTTAACATTTTAGCGACATTTTAACATTTAAACATTCTACATAATTATTTTGATAGTCCAAAAAAAATTATTTTTAGATCTATATATTTCTGAAAAAAAGTCTTGTTGAATTAATTGAAATTTTGATCGAAAATAGAATCAGAATTTTTTGATTAAACCTATTAGAACTTTAGTTGAAATAACCGGAATTTTGATTGATATAGGAATCAAAATCTCCAGATATTTTTTTTATGTAGTTAAATTTTTAGATTCCTATCTCAGCAAAATCGTTTTTTCCGTGTATTGCAGATTGATCTTTTTAATATTTTATAAATGAAATTACAATTTATGAATGAGGTACTTTATACAACAAATCGCAGAAAAGTGATGATGTAGAAATAATCAATTTTTTTTCTTCTGCTCGATCGTAACTAAAAGTTAATTTCCTGGTTCGGCGTCGCGTATCTGTTTTTGGCGAATGAAACCATAGCTTCTTTTAGTTCTTATGTCTCATTTCGGTATTATTGGTGATTAGCAGCGGCCGGTGGAATTTTACCTGTCCAACCAGTGAAATAGCAGGAACAAGTTTCCTGTCCTTTTACAGCTTCTGCACCATCCGATTCTTTCCGACTCAGCAGTTTAACTTTCGCGACGTGTGCGAAAAGATCGTGTCGCAAAATATCTCGCCATGAATACTTCCATTTTATTGGAAGCGCGAGGAATTTTATTCATAACAACTTGCGCATCATCATGAATACTGCTTGCTTTAGTTTCATTGGGGAAAATAAGAAATACGTGTCCATTGCAATAGCACCCTTTATCTTTATTTTATGCAGAACGTTTCAGAATTTCCGAGCGGTGAATTTCCTCTGATCATTAAAAATGAAGAGATTTTGAAAAGTTAAAGGGGCAGAGTGCGCGGGCGACATCTTCATTTAATTTCGAATTGATTCGAATTTAATCTTAATTTAAGAATTAATTACAAAAGCACTTAATGACGAAAATGTTCAATTATGAAAGAGAAGGGTCTGCGATCGAATTGAAAGTACGCTTCACTTCCCATTCAATGTTCAACAAGCATGCGACTTCCGATACGCCATCTCTGTATTCGATGAATTCCTCGAGTTTCTCTCTATTCTTCTTATGAAAGTTTTCATACTGTCACATATTTCGCTGCATATTCGGACGATGCACCTACATATTCTGTCGATACTTGTTTCCGGCACATATCTCGCACGCTGTTACGTAGACGTATCGGAATCCAGTATGACATTCGAGTACTATCTGTTTCTTCGCTGAGTTGTCTCACCTCGACAGGTGGGATCTTCTGAAAATATTTGCATCATGAATTCACACAAAGCATATTTTTTCCGAATTTTGATAATATTACGTGTTTTACGTGATAGTTATGCTAAATTAGTAATAAAAGATCTACGACCCGCACGAAGCATTTAAATCAATTATTACAAAACAATAATACTTTGACGATAACTGTTAGCGCTGATTTATATGTTTGTATTTATGATTTATTGAATATTAGAAAATATAAGAACTAAATATAAGAACTTGTCATTATTTATTATTTAATTGTTAGATTGTCATTATTAATAAAATAATAAAAATTGAAAAATTATACATATATAAATTATAATGCAAAGTTATTAATTTTCGCACAAGAAGAGAAAAATTCAAAATTTTTAAAAGTAAATATGTTTCCTCTTGTTTCTCTTATAAAAATTTTTATTCAAATATTACCTATCTTATAACGAATTCAACTCTGTCAAAATGAGGTCTCGAGAAAATGAAGTTTTTTCGATACCGTGACGTTTGTTTTAAATCTGTTATACGTGGCTTCTGACATATGACGCATATACATGCGTTTATTTAGAAACTGGTTTCGGAAATTGGTGGGTGGAAAAGGAGCTGAACAGACGAAAAGAGAGCCATTGACGGATATATGGCTGTAGAAAACGAAAAAGTAGTGTGAGAACGAATAGGAAGGCAAGAAGGAGAACTAAAGGATACATAATAGATTGACGGGGAAGGGAGGGAACGAAGCGTGGCAAAAGTTTACGGTGTATTAACCATTCATCCAATTAGCGAGGATCACACGCGGTTATGCGCCGATGGAAACTAAAACTGGCGTGACATATATGTAGGCCGTGTTTGGGAGAAAGAGAGAGAGAGAGAGAGAGAGAGAGAGAGAGAGAGAGAGAGAGGAGAGAGAGAGAGAGCGTAATGGACGGAGAAAGGCTTCACGTTTTGTTAAATTATGTGTTTGAAACCTCGAAACTCTCATTCGAAAGTGACGAGGCGAATTGATAATTTTATGATCGTGCTTACATTCGTTCCGCGAGCTGCTATTTTTCGTTTTACACCGTTTATACGGTGCAGTGACTGGAATATTTCGTAGTATAAATTTTTTACGATATCGCGAACCTTGAACGTTAAAATCGTCCGTCGGTATTTCCGGCAGTAATGTATGATCTATCGCACATTATTATTCATTGTAAACTTGCATATAGCATTAGCATATAGCGAAACATGTTGTTAAACAAGTTTCATCTTTATCGCGGAACAAAATTATACAATTTTTTTTAAAATAAAAAAGTAGAATTTACGATTCCACTTCGCTGGAATCGATGATGAAGCGAGGATTGCGTAACTTTCTCTAACCACATAGCAGACTCATTCTTTTAATAATCAATATCTTGAAAAAAATGGTTCGATTGAAAATGGACAAACAAAAAAATACTAATTAAATCAATTGGAAATCTCGGTTACTCAACTAGAATTTTAGTAAGTTTAACAAAAAAATGTTCTGGTCAAATCTATTAAAATTCTAGTTGAGATAATCGAAATTCTGATTGATATAATCATCCTCTTCCGGTTTGTCCATTTTCAACGAAACATTCTCCTCAGTGAGTGTATTCACAAATAGATAATTACATGTCACTACACTTGTGTGTCGAATTGAATTCATACACGGCTTCACGACCTCGACTTTCGCATGACCGCGACCACGTACCGCCTACCATTAATTCGTTTTATTTCCTTTGTTTCTTTTCTGCTAGCAAAAAGGAGCGAGAGAGTCGGAGGAAGAATAAATAAGAGTGCATTTAATGAACAAGTCGCATTCGCAGTTGCCAAGTCACATATCGTGACTGTTTTTGTATGGAGTTTTAGAAATGATGCAGAGTTTTTCCGCGTTATTCTGATCATTAGGTCTAATTAATATAGTCTAATTAATACAGATGACGATTGTTTTAATATTAACACATAAAAATTAATACGTGAAAAGTTAAGGATTTTGAGAGATATTATAGAAGTACAAACGGACAAATAAAACTTTATTCTTTATTTTAACAATGAATCATTATTCTTTAAACAAATAATAAATGTTACTTTAGAGTTTGAATGCAATTGCCACTATTAAATGTTTTATTTTGAAAAGTCAAGGATGATTTTCAATAAGATTTAAGAATGAATAATCTGCTTTAGAGAAAGAGAGAAAGAGAAAGAAAGAGAGAGAGAGAGAGAATTTTTTTTTATACGGAATAAAATTGTAGCGCAAAATATATACAGTTTTTTCCAATTTTCGTCGCTTTTTCATAAAAATAATTTTTTTCTAATTAACAATTTGTACGCTTAAATTGGCCGTTTCATAAGCGCATTAACACGATAACGTAGATAATTAAAAAGGATTTGAATTGACGATTGCATATATATTTATCTGCAATTTGACGGTTCGTATTGGTTTATTTGCGAATGGCGAGCGTGTGGGAACATATATAGAATCGAACGTTTTACGAATGTTTATCGAAGTTTTTCCGTACGATAACATGTATTGCACATACAAACACGGCTCTACCCCGCTTTTGCGATGCAATTCTTTTACGGGATATGATAATCCGGTTCGTCATACAAATCTCATCGTTAAAATACTATGATCCTCGCTATGATCCATCGCATCCACATGTCAAAGTAAATTTACCGAAATAATTATTTTTATATAGTAATTTAATGGTATACTTTAGACTTGAAAATAATCCCGCGGATATGTAACTCATATTATTTTTAAATTTTAGGGATATCGTTTTGTAGAGAATTTTATTTCAGAGCTAAGGAAAAAGATTTATTTGTGTTGAATAAAATGATTTTTATTCAAAGTATGTAAAAATTTAAGTTAAGATATGGATCTAAAAATAATTTTTATCTTAATTTGATGAAGAAAACTAAAGTATAATGAGCAAGAAAGTTTGGACATTCTAGTAACTAGTTTGAACGTTCTGTAACAATTATTTTGATAGCTCAACAAAATTATTTTTAGATCTATATCTAAAAATAAATTCTTAGATACTTCAGCATAATTGTTTTTACTATATATTTATATGTTTGTTTTTTTCAAAAGATAAACTGTTAACCAGATTTGTGTTCACTAATGCCCAAGTAACGCTCAAATAATGCCCAATTTTTTGCCCATTAATGCCTTAGAAATGTTCTACAATGCCCAGTAATGGATAATTTCATACCGCTTATTGTAATACACAATTCTCTTAAGTAATGCCCAATATTGCTCCAAATCTGTACACCGCAATGCTTTCAGCGGTTTACTCCTTGGCTTTTCTATAACATAATGTCCGATAATATCCTACAACACATAACTTTTAAATAACACGCGAATAACACTTGGAGATTAATAATAATAAAAATTTAATACAATTCTATCATGTCTGTTATATTCGTAATGTTTATTACAAGCCACTAATCACAAGTGCACAAGATTTTCTGTTTTCGAAGCGTGACACGAATTGTACGTTCGTACAACTATCGATTTTGTTCGAAAATACCTGGCCAACGCGTATATCACCAGGAACCTGGCAGATTAATGTTTCTACGATCGTTATAGCAAACGTTTATATCTTTACATATGATTCATGGCATACGTTAGATGCGGCATTAAATCGACTTATGATCTGATCCACGATACTGAAATTCCTATGCAGTTCTATCGGAAAACAACAAGGAAGAATTACACAAGATTAAAATGCACGATTACATTTTTTCAACTTTTAATTCCAGATTTCTTTGAGACCGAGTTAGTACGATATTTATTTTCTTAATATAGAATGGAATAAATATTTAGCAATTTAGCTGTACGCATAGAACGCTAAAAACAAAAATATAGATACTGAATTGAACATATCTCATTAGTTTTAAATTTCCCGCTGTTTTACTAAATATTATTTGCTAAATTTTTCATTAATCATCATTAAAGTTTCTATTAAAACGACATTATTAGAATTGTTTTAGTTTATTTAAATAAAACATTTCAACAAAACGTTTAAATGTTGTCTACCGTTTAAAAAAAGAAGAAGTCAGTTTTAATATTACTATTTTGTAATGATGATTTATATATTCTAGCATTGAATATACCTTTTTTTCTCGATAGATTAGTCAACTTTCACGAATACGATAAAAATCGCTCGAAATCCCTGGATACTGCATTTCGTGTTGCTTTTGAAAGACGAAGAAAAAGATGTACCATAGACTGTGTGCAGAAAGATTTTCTCTCTCATCCTCTTTCTCTCTGTCTCGCTTTCGCGCAGATATCATCGAGATATCGCCTAGCAACGAAAGCTGATAGCTTCCAGTGAATCGATAGACGCCCTGTAATGCAATATATCGGATGGCACTCCTCGGCCTTCGGCCTATGCTCGTTCGCCCTGTCTCTCCTTCCCTCTCATCCCCGTCACCCGCGTTTCTGTCTCGTTTCCCTCTATCGTGCTCTATGTACTCGCGAGAGTCCATGTACCCCGTGCCCTTGAGTAAATACATTTATTCTCCCTCGCATACGTCGTGTACGTGTACGTGTGTGTACGCATGCAAATTCATACGCGACATGCGTTTGCCCGTGAGGCGTGAATCGAACGCAGGAAGTCAACCGTTGCAGCCCGCAGTGAGGTTGTCTCTCTTTGACCACAGCCATGGTGAATTTTTCGTCACAAATCGAGAGAGAGAGGGAGAGAGAGAGGGAGAGAGAGAAAATTGCTATTTATTTTGGATAAAAATATAAGTTTCCGATATCTCAAAATAATACGAAACTGAAACGATATTAAGCGCAAAAAACACAAAAGGGAATAAAAAATTCAGGCGTGAGAAAATGTTTTATTTGAAAATCATTGATGTGACATTTAGCTCCGTTTTCATTTGCAATCTACGCGCGATGGAAACACATTCGCGACATTTGATTTGAATCGCAGTTGTAATTAATGTTACAAAGCCTGTTTTTGAAGTCTCTTTTTTTTAAATAAATATATTTGAATGTTTTCAACAGCGTTCAAAGCTAGAAATGTTGCTGTTAAATGTCATGTGTATGCTATAGGCGACGTATCATATTCGATTAAATAGATATAAAATCAGGTTTCGATATATTAATTGGATTCGCGAAACTTAATTTTAGCTTTTCTCATTGTATAACGTTATGATCAAAGCTAGATACCGTAATTTTTTTCACAAAGAAGATTTAAAATAACAGCATGCTAAGCCATCGCACCAATGGTTATTTTAATACGAGTATGTAGATATATATTTATTTTGATATAAAAAAAAAGTTGATCGATTTTCCTGCGTTCGAGCTGATGGCCGATGTGACGGACGCCGACGCACGTTTCCGCGTTGGCGTGGGAAATTACTTTTTATTGAGCTGTTTCCGCGTACATTTAAGGAATGATTGGAATTTCTCACGCCGTTTAATATTCATCATTCGTCAAAGAAATTTCATTATGGGGAGAAAGAGACAGTGCGCGATATGTGTCCTTTTAATCATTATTATTTTTCGAGAGATTGATCGATCTCTCGATAGTTTCTGAAAAAAGATAAAAATAGATCCGCAAGTCATTTGTCATTGTATAACAAATAATATTATAACGAATTAAATCATAGAATTTCGCGATCTCACAAAGAAATATATTTAGCCGGCATTGTATGATTTTGTTTTTCGTGATGTTTTATGCAGTCTATATATTGCAGTTACGAGAAGCGTAATATAACACCATGGATTTATTCTGCGTCACGTTCATGTATCCCATGATTTTATGCATGGCTGTGACATGGTCCGTCGTATATATCGGACGAGGCATACTGCAAAAGCGGCTTTGTTTAGTCGTGAATCCTCGTAGCGGGTAGCAAGTTTTATAAGGGATCCAGAAACTTGTATTCGTTCGTGCCCTGGGCTTATCGAATCACGCGGTGATCTGAACTTTGAAAGTAGTACCTTAAGCCTATCCAAGATAGGGCTTGCCGAAAGTATTCGAATGTCCATTTTTCCCCCTCACAGATAAGATCGATCTATTCCATTTTTTCTAATCTATAGGATTATTTTCTAATATCTTTCTCTATAATCTTAGGACTTTTCTCGATTATAAAAGTATAATGTGAAAAGTATAATAAAAGTGTAATTTACAAAGCAGCAAGATTAATGATAGATGCATAAAGGAGTTATCTCTTGCTGCTTTTGCAATCAAGAAAATTCCTAATGTTAGAAAAGGATATATTATGTAAATTGTATGCGTACAGAGAGAGAGAAAGAGAGAGAGAGAGAGAGAGAGAGAACAATTTTGAAATATAAAAAATTTTATACCTAGATACAGATCTGAAAATAATTTTTTCGGATCATTAAAATAATAATGTAGAGAACTCTTAAGCGCGTTCATAACAATTCTGTAAAAAGTTTTAACATTCTAGATAACAGAGCGACATAATTATTTTGATGGTCCAAATAATAT
>Ga0157364_1003881_pt1 | contig 14699 bp, 14 predicted proteins | sample AttsexASBM2_FD_111476 | JGI IMG/M metagenome (GOLD analysis project Ga0157364, IMG submission 111476) | Fungus gardens microbial communities from leaf cutter ant in Ribeirão Preto, State of São Paulo, Brazil - Atta sexdens ASBM2 | ecosystem: Host-associated > Fungi > Mycelium > Unclassified ... | reverse complement strand
TGTGGTGCCCTGCACACTCTGTCCTCATTCTCTCATCTCCCGAGTCTCGATCCCAATTGTTTTCTCTCTTCATCTATTATATATATATATATATATATATATATATATATATATATATATATATATATACGGTATATGCATGTATGCATGTTACATCTAAAATTTCGTTTTACTCAACTCGCATTCCAATTCGACCTAACTTTTGGCTCCTGATCTCTAGTTTCGGCTCGCAAACCTCGAGACATTTGCTTCTATTTGTTGACTACTATATTAACACGTCTAGGCTTTAAGCCCCACCTCATGTGACATCCTATTCATCTCACACTTATACAGAAAAAACACTTCTGCTTACGCAAAAAAAAAATTTTACTGCTCCAACTAGAATTATCGCTATTTTCTGTATCTGACAGAAATTTATGTATCATACGCATAAAATTTATTGCACAAATCTATATGCTTAGATGCAATACATATTCAATATTGCCAGTGGTGTGAAAGCTACTAAAGTTTCGGTGTAAAGATAAAGTTGAGAATGAACCTGGGCATTACTATTATTTCAAGACAATTCCTATGCAGCGTAAATCTATAATATTGCAGCAAAAAATTCATAAATGTTTACCACGCACCAGAGCCTGAGGATCCCGAAGCCTACGAGAGCCCGTTGCACCGATGTGCAAAAAACGCATCTAAATATCGCAGTTCTTGTTAGAAATCTATTCTAGTTTTTCGTAAATAATTTTCGTTATACAAAATCATTTTTTGCTGGATTTAGATTTGGGAATCTAATTTGTTTATCGATGTTCGATACGCTCCTTCGACATCTCTTCGTGAGGAGCCGATTTCTCATCGCGCGGTTATCATTCGCCGCACGCGAAAAATAGTGCGACAATTCGTCTGCGCCGAATCGTGTGCGCCTCCTGCGCGTCGATGGTTCTGCGTGACAATCGACCTCTAGTTGGGCGAGATCTATCCCGCCCAATGATCAAAAAACATCAATCGATCGTGTTGTGAGAAAGTTTTTTTCTTGTGCGTCAACGTTTTTCGAAAATTGTATTCCGCAATGTACCGAATAAAATAAGAGAATCTAAACAGTCTTCTGGACCACACTCTCGTAAGGTAATTTTTCGTAAGAAAAGGCGCGGATGTCACGCGCGGCCATATTGCGCCTGACATATTTTCATATATATATTTTCATTTACAATCGAAGTTTTTTAGGGGGAAAATCAAACGTAGCGAGCAACATAGCGAAAAGTTTCGACATTCTAGCAATCAGTTTGAGTGGAATTATTTTCTTATGGAATTATTTTGATGGTTTAACAAGGTTTCAAATCTGTGTCCAAGTTTTTGGATCTTTCAGCACAATTATTCTCTCCGCGCAGAACCATTCATATTGGTCACACTCCGAACAATAAACTGATAGATAAAAAAAATTAAGGAGTTAACGTTATCATATCTTCGGTTCACAGCACTAATTACACATCAAGAAACAGCGAGCATGAAGGTCGCTTTCATCTGATCAAGCGCATGACAGGATAATAAGACGAAGAATTTAGAATCTACGTCCTCCAATAGACTAAATGTTAATTAAGGAAGGATTCTCAACAAAGAATTCATTCTAACGCTTGTAGCGCAGGGACTCAAAGTCCATTTAAAAGGTAAATTCAATCAATCATCTTGATCGTTCTTCTTCTCTCCTACAGGAGTAAAAATCGAGCTTTAAACGGCAAATCGAGCTTTAAACAACTACATAATTATATCCATCCGAATGAGACTTGAAGGGAGCGTAATTATTAAATTGAACGAACTTATCTAAGTAAAATTTGATCCTAATTATGCCCTTAATCTTGTCTGGATTTCCCAACTATCTTTCATCGGCTTGATGGAGGCAATTTGTCGTAAAAACTATGAAGACAGCACGTGGAAGAATTGGATCCACGGAGTAGCCCACAAGGCGAGCTCTTCAAACAATGTTGGCGATGAAAACTGTTGTCGTAGCGTAGACGCACTACTACATAGTTATATCCATCCGAACGAGATTAGAGACCTAATTAGAATCAAACTTCATTTAGATAAGTTCGTTCAATCTATTATCCACAGATTTAGAGAGTTGTAAAGAATAGCACATAATAAAGCATAATTAATATTTCGAAGAATTGTCGTAGTAGACAGCATCCTGTGAGATAGAGAATCATGGATCCTACTAAATGATCCAGAGTTCTCTTGGGGACTTAATAACAGAGGCGATTGAAGCACATCGAGAAACGATTGAAGCGCCCGGACAACTTATCAAAAACAAAAGCATAAACGTTTCAATCTATCAGATCATCAGATCATATCCTTAGTATCGTTCCCAATTTAAATTATATAAATATAATAAATAAAAAAATAATAATATAAATAGCAGAAAATGAAAGTAATTCGTTACTTGTAACGAAGTTACAGTTACAAGTTATTTTTTTGATAACTTTTCCGGTAACTATGTTACTTTTTTCTTTGATAACTGTAACAGTAAATTACATCTTTTTGATAACAAATTTTACAATTATTTTTATAGTTACTTTGCACATGATTAGATACAATATGATTGGACACAAGCCATTCATAGCGCTTGAGACTAGATAGCCTTTAGACCCCTACAGTAATCGATTTTTAAAAAAGTAACGAAAACATAACGAAAAGTTACACGGAGAGAATTTTTTCTTTGAATTTACTCTGAAAATATGATAGTCGTGGGACAACAATGTATTTCGAAGAATTTTAATGTAAATCTCTTTCATTTATTAATAAAATTACAATAAAAAATAAAATAAATTTGATCAATTTTACTGAAGTGCATGATTAAAATCTTTAAAATATTGTGTCACAACTACCATTTTAAGGATAAATTTTAAAAGAAAATTCTCTTTGTGTACTTTCTTAAGTAACGAGTTACTTTCAAAGATCGGTAACTAGTAATACCGCAATAACTTGTTACATTTCCCACTCGATAACTGTGTGTGTAAATTGTTACTTTTAAAAAGTAACTCTTTATAAATAAATAGTAATCTATATCAAATTATATCAATTTTCTTATCTCGCGTATAAAATTTTCATATCAGTTATATGAATGTCATATCTGAAGACACGATAGTGACTTAGCATGACGTGAGACACTAACGTGCCTCCTTTACGCGAACTGGCGAATTGCGTCAGATCAAAGTCGGATCTCAATAACGGCTCTATCGAGTCTTTACAATTAATCGATAGCTTACACTCCGATCATATGTGCTTTTATTTTTTCTTTATGTGCTCTACAAACGGAAATATCGCGACGCAAAGTTTCGAGCTGCCACTTTTCAGATTAAAATATATCGCCATTATCGTCGATCACATTCCACATATTTTTGATATTCTTTGATTTTTTATCCTTCTGATATTCTAATGACATGTATCATTCGTATAAAGGATTTGATATCAACAAAATTGGCGCCTAGTTAAATTCCTTAAAATTTTTGTGTAACATTAATAAAAATAATTTGATATTAACAATCAGCGCCAAGTTAAATTCCATATAATTCAGATACCAAATTAAATAAATAATATCAACTTTAATAATATGTATCATTCCTATAATAGATTTAAGATATAAAAGATTTAAGATATAAAAAATTGACGCCAAGTTAAACGTTACTTTATACTAACCAAATTAAATAAATAAATAAATGACTTTAATCTAATGATGTGTATCATTTGTATAAAAAATTTAATATCAACAATTTGCAATAAATTAAATTCTTCTTCTATCAAAATAAAAAATAAAACCCAAGTAATACTATCTTTATTATTTCCTTAATCAAAACTGTCTTTAATTTTTATATAATGAAACATAAGTATATGTATTGAAGGATTTTCCTATTCCAATCCAAATAGTTTAAATTCCTCTTAAATGAAATTATATCACAATTTATTCAAAGACATTTTTTCTTCCAATTAAAGTAATGAATATTATTATTTAATTCTTCTTCAAAACATTATACAAAGCATTATCATAACCTTGCTCAATTTAAGTGTTATCACAAAAAATTAAAAAATTAACATATAACATGAAAAAATTTAATTTAAATAGAAAAATTTTTCACTTAAACTTAATAGCATTCACAACGTTCATAATTTACACGATTCTATAACTCAATCGCATATATACACACACGCTAGATACTTTAATTCTCATTAGAAATGCTTCTTATTTTTCTTCTTTTTCTAAATATTCATATTTAGAAATTCATATTTTTTTATGTGATTCTCATATTTATTATTAAATTGCTTCTTATTTATGTTATTTTTCTAAATATTACATTTTCTGGGTATTACATTCTTATTATTTATTTTTTTAATTTTTTTTATTTTTCTAAATATTACATTCATATTTTACTACTATGTTATTATCAAGCAGTGCCAAGTGCTTTTACATAAAAAATTTTTCTATTTAAATTAAATGTTTTCATTCTATACGGTTAATACTTCAATTTTTTGTGGTAACACTAAATGAGCAGGGTAACAATGTTTTGTGATAATGTTTTGTATAATATTATGAAGGAGAATTAAATAACCACTACTTTGTTGGAAGAGAAAATTGAATGAAATGTGATATAATAATTTAAAAGGAATTTAAACCATTTGGATTAGAATAGAAAGATCCTTCAATAAGATATACGTATACTTAAGTTTCATTGTACAAAAATTAAAAATAGTACCATTTGGATTAAGTAAATAATAAAGATAGAAATAAGTTTTCTTGCTCACAAATTATTATAACAAACTTTCAGCGATCGCTCTCGTTCGATTCCCTTGCATGTCCACTCTCTTCACTCCTCGCGCACGCGCCACACGCATACCGTCTCTCTCGCGATCCCTCCAACCAGGAGTGCCAAAAGGACAGCTGAAAGCGCGAAATTTAAGCTTTTACAAATTTGATTCTCCCACACTCGGCCGTCCTGTAATGATATCTACCCTCAGATATCCGCGACTTCTGAGGAGTCCTCGTCATCCTCTAATGAACTGTCATCGTCTTCAATCCATTTCATATATTCTGCCGCTATAGACATATCTTGAGGACTTTAATGTTCACCTACCTTCTGCACAACATAGCGGTCGTTTCGCAGAGCCTTAACGATCCTGTAAAGTAATATCCTAGGTATTTAGAAGCCAACTTCAGACTAGGTCCCAATTGAATTCTTTTGATCGCGATCAACTCACTAGGAGAAGGGAATGGCCTGCTTCCGATTTTTGTTGAATCCTCGCCGGTTTTCTTCTTGAATTCTCAGAATGCACCCCTTGGCTTGTTCCCGCAAATCGTCTCGATTCTCCTGGCATATGCTGACAAGCTCCTTATCAATTAATTCGTGGATGGATACGTTCTCTTTTACCCTGGCATAAGTACAGCAGATGAAAGGACGAATAGTCAATATTGCGGTGCGGGGTGATGTTTAAGTATCTTCGAATATCGTTTAGATACTTGTGCCATTCGGCAGCTTTGGGTGCCGACATCTTGGTTAACAAAAGGATTATGATCCTATTTACTCGTTCCACTTACTCATTAGTTCTAGCATACCTATTGTAGTGAGAATGTATTCGATTTCTTTCAACGCGCAATATTTCTGGAACTCATGCAATGTGAATGCTGATCTACGGTTAGAAATAATTCTTCTTGGATTCCCGAAAATGACAGACTGCTTCAGGCAATTCACCACCTCAGTCGCATTGGTCATTTTCATCGCATAGAATATAAATATAAATTATATATTTGATATAAATTTGATAAAGGCATCTATTATTATCAAAACATGTCGATAATTCTTATGTGGAGAAGGGAGCGGCCCGAAATAGTCCATATGATAAACATCGAATGATGTCTCTCCTTTTGGAATTGAATGTAATAGCTCATCCTTCCTGCCATGCTTTCTCTCAGCTAAAATATATGGAATGCAGTTTCGCACCATTCTTTCTGTTTTCGCCTTTAGATTCTGAATTCAATAGTCTAACCGTGCTAACTAGCTGCTTCGTTTTACTCGCTAAAAAATGCCCCTTGTCGTGTATCTGTCAGGATGATTTGCATTTGCATCAGATGCGGTAATTGTTGATGTCCTTTAGTCTCCTTGAACATTAGGCCTCCTTTGTTCACGTAGTCGCTAATCTCGTTAGTCTCGACGAGTTCAATAAGCTTAACTAGGATCTTCCTGTTGATTTCTGCGTATGCGCGCAATTAAACTATTCTCGCATTCGGTTATTAACATACATATAAATAACCTTCCTTCCTACTCAACGCATCTATGCCCGGACGGTGTTCGACAATATAATCGAAATCTTCTAACATTAATGCCCATCTCGCCAGCATATTTCCTTCTCATTTCGCATAGTCAAACTAAATGCTCTACAATCGATTACTATCATAAAGAGCAAACCTAAAAGATAAACACTTCTTTAGAGCGCAGCCTTAACGATCGCAAGTACTTCTAGTATAACTAATATAGTTTTTCTCAGCCGCCGTTGTGCATCCATTAGCGTAATATATTGAATATAGCCCTACTATCAAGTTGTAACAGAACGGCTCCATACTTCGACACATCTGTATGCAACTCTATGTACGCACCAACCTTATACAATTGTAACACTCGCGGGTTTACTCGCTAGTGCGCTTTAAGTTGTTCAAATACAAACTTCTCTTTTTCGTCTTTTTGACGCTATCGGTTCGAGGAATTTCATAACTGCATTTGTACTCTGAGGATTGCACGCTACTATAATGTGACTTAAAAATTTTACTTTCGTCTTCAAAAACTGACATTTTTTTTCAGTTAACATTTAACCCGCAATTGCTCGCCACTTCTAACACTCTGAATTACTCTAATCCATTTTCGCAGTCTCTCTGGGCACGATTAAGTCGTCCATTAAAACAGTTTCATCACTAATTAGGCTTTTTAACGCTGTGTTTATGAACTTCTAGAACACCGCGGGGGAATTACATAGATCGAACGGCATTTTCAGGAACTCATATTATCCGTCTGGCGTTATAAAAGTCATGAACTTCCTGCTATCCTTGTCTACTCTAATGTGGAAAAACTCATTCTTTAGATCTAACGTTGTGAACACTGTCGCCCCCCCCCTCTGCAAACAATCTAACTGATTATCGGCAATGAGCAACAGTCTTTGACTGCTTTACGATTTACCTGCCTATAATCTACACATAATCTATGCGTTCTTCTTCTTTACCAGCTGGACTCGCGTACTCAGACAAGGATGGCTGGACAATCTCATCACGCATCCATTCGGCCTGTTCTTTTATTATTTCTCTTTCTGCTACCGATCTCCACGTTCTCAGAATCCTATGGGTTCATCGTCCTTTAAGATTAACTGTAACATCTACATCGCGCCTTCCAACCGGATTGTAATTCTTCATTATTTCCTCTAAAATGATTTTATGATCAACGTTAATGTCGGCTACGACATCCTCGAGTTCCTTCGTTTCGCGTGTACAATTTATTTGGAATATTTCCAGTAATTCTACACTTCTTTCTGGCCTAAAAAGCACAGCCTTACCCCCGTGATAGCAATATCTATCAAGTTCAAAAAATCAGTACCCATGATAAAATCGAGACGCATTACCATATCTGATACCACCTGTACTTTAATAGGATAACTGTCTCCGTCGACATGAATAATAACATCAAACTCGCCTAACGTCGTATTATTGGCCGTACTCACTCCAGTAAATTGAATCTCCGTTCGCTTCAACGGAGATGCACTCATTTTGATATAGCAACCCGCTCGCATAAGGCACATATCGCTGCCAATATCTAACAACGAGATTAAGTTATCATTATTAATAAACACATTCTTCTATAATATTTTTTTTGTATCCGAATATTTATCTACTACACAAGTATCCTTTGGCACTTCCGATTTTATTCCCTTTTTAGGCATTTTGTCGCGATATGACCGCGTTTGCCACATCCGAAGCACTTCGCACCATTCGCTTTGATCGGACAATTTACGCCTATGTCCTGCTCTCCGCAGTTGAAGCATCGGTTTACTGTATCCAAGTCCTTATTTTCGCTCTTACGTTGTTATTTTTCCCATTGGCTTTGGTGAGAAATTGCTCAGTGCCCCTTTTGACTGCAAAGTGATACTCTCAAAAGCCTCCAGAAACGATGCTCGGTCATGGCCTTTATACTCATTTTGGATTGGACATTAGGTATCGCTGTATTCCCTACCCACGCCGCTATTGTGTCGTCTGCCACTATCAACACCGATTGGTTCATTGTGATTGTCATTCGCTTCATCGCAGCTATTGCTACCGATCGATCCGTCGTCCCATGACTCATTTATGACTATGTTCGCAGCATCTCGATTTCTTGCCGTGTCAACGAAAATTCTCGCTCCATGAGTTCTTTTTTTTTCTGCACTACGTTTATCTCTCTTCGCGTGATTTCTCCTCTACTCCCGCTCGCCGCCAAACAAATATTTCATTCTCACTTTCGTCTCCATTTTGATTTATGCTTTCGCGTAACCACTCACCGGTGGGATCTGCTTCCATTAGTCAGCTGATCAATTGTGCTTTTGAACTCGCTCAATCCATGCATCCTGAGCTTCTTTCTGAGTTCTTGCACCGTGCATTTGCCTGGATCTCGGAGTTTCTCACCATCCATTTTGGCTACTTAAGCACTTTTCCCGGAATACAATGGTCTCGCACTCAGCTGTCATCTTCTCTTCGACGTAATTGCTATGAATTTCCGGTCTCGATAAATATAAACTAGTCTTATGCTTACCCAATGTATATCTCGCTCCGTCGTCAATTCGTTTTCTCGCATTCAACTAACACTTCACTCCTCCGAATCATCCACTACGACTTTCGATGACGTTCGCTTGATCCCGGCTAAGCCCCCAAATTTGTAGAAAAAATAAATCATCTTAAAATGCTCGCAAATTATTGTAACAAACTTTCGGCGGCAATCGTTCTCGCTCGATTCTCTTGCATGTTCACCACGTTCGCTCTCTCCACTCCTCGCGCACGCGCCACATGCATATCGTCTCTCTCGCAATTCCTCCAACCAGGAGTGCCAACGACAGCCCAACGTACGTGCGAAATTTAAGTTTTTACAAGTTTGATTCTCCCACAATAGTGTAGCGATTGCATCAACACAGATAAGTAGATTGCGAAAGCAGTGTCGTGATAATATAAACACACAGACACATACACTCGAGGATATATAGATAGTCCTCATATAAATACGTTGGCTGCAAAAATAAGAACTGTAGGCATTTAAACCCATAAATTTCTTTCGCTAATTTTTTTATTCTCATCCTGATCTTTATTAGTGACATACGAAGGTAAAGTTTAGGCGAATGACAATTCGAAATGTAGGAGAAAAATTATTATATCTGTGCTGTAACTCTACAGGAAAATAATTGTCACGTGTTATAATAATTTAAAATTTAAAAGTTAACGACGACGAGCGATAAAGATACATGAATAATAATATTTATAGAATAGAGAAATTCCTAGAAAGACGGGAGTGAGAGGTGAAGCGATGTGAGATCGGGCAGACAAAAGAGTCAATCAACGGACGCTAACAGATATAGATACATTCCGCAAACATTATAATTCTCCGGTCGATTCTGAGTACGCAATATTTTCTTCGGAGTATCAATTCACATTAACCTGTGACAATCTCGTGTTCTTATTTATTTTATGTTATGTTGTTTCTCTTTTCTCATACGAATAAACTTTCGATCAAGCTGATGTCAGATTTATTTTCTTTCTTTATCTTGGTGACCTATCCATATGGCATAGATCATAATTCGACCGTGCAACACACTAAAATAGTATCACTTGGGTTTTACTTTTTATTTTGATAATGGAATTTAATTTGTTGCCACAGTTATTGATAAAAAAAAATCTTTTTCAGATCAAATCTTTTATACAAATAATAACATATTGTTGGATTAATATTCATTATTTATTTAATTTGGCAATGCATAAAGAAACGAGATTTAACTTGGCGTCAGTTCTTGATCAAATCTATTATAGGAATGATATATATCACTAATTTTAATATTATTTATTTAATTTGGTATCCGAATTACATTGGAATTTAATTTAGCGCCAATTGTTAATATCAAATTTTTATGAATGATACACAAAAATTTTGAGAAATTTAACTTGGCGCCAATTTTGTTGATACCAAATCTTTTATATGAACATGTTAGAGTGAAATAAATAACAAGAGACAATACCATGTGTTTTACTGTTTATATTATATACAAATGACTGGTTTCACCAACTCGTTTAAGCCGAATCGGTGATTAACTCAACTAAACTCAATTAAATAAGAGGTCAATTCTACTAAACAGCAAACACGATCAGTTCTACGGCCAATTAAACAGTTGGCATAGAAGAAACAAATGCAAATGATTCTTTACGAAAAACACTCTTAGCGTTTTCTTTATCTTTTTTTAAAAAGATAAGTTTGTATAAATAACAAGAGACGGTACTATTTGTGATTTATTTTTTAATTTGATAAAATTTAATTTGATAGAATTTAACTTGATTAGTTATAGCATCTGGGTTTTAATTTTTTATTTAATATATTAATTTTTTTTTAAGAGAAATGATTTTTGACAGAGAATTAAGATTGCCATTACTTGGGTTGAAATAAGAAGACCTTCAATAAGACTAGCCTTGAAAAAAAATTAAAACTATTATTAATTGGGTTGGATACTTAAGTTTTATTCGAGAAGCATGTTGCATTCTGAACGCCTTTTATTACCTTTTCTAAAAAGATAAATTTGTACTGATATCACGCATTTTGTAGTGACGAACATCTTTATAAACAATTTACTTTATAATTGAATTCAAGGAATAGATTTTCATGTGTTTGTATAAAATTTGAAGAAGTCATTTTTTCATTATTATTTTCGGTTATATTTCCTCGTTTTTTTAGACAATTTTTTTCTCTTTAAGGTAGTTGTATCGCACAGGAGTGGCTAGAGGGGAGGTGGCAATTGTTCGAATCACATTTTTGTCCATACGTGACAGTTTTGTGGAAACATGACTAACAATAAGTGAAAAATTAGTAAAACTTTTCCTTTACACATTCAGCTTTAAATATTATTGTATATTGTTGAAAAACATTATATTGTTTTAAAGCACCTGTCGTTTTAAAGCGACTAATCGCGGCGGCCATGGTGGAATCATGATGTCAGAAGCGAAGAATGCCACGTTAATTTGTTTGTTGTATTTTTAAATAAAGACAATTTCGATGAAACGAAATGACGAAAATCATTTTAAAACACTTGTAAAAATCGATGAAAACTGTCCTTTCCTTCCTTGGCAGTCAGTAAATGATTGTAAAAGGAAATAAAGTGAGTCTATATTCAGGCAGAAACATACGATCTTACAGCTATTAAAACATACGCCATTAAAATTGCCATATAAAATTTCAAGATAACTTTAGTTTTTACTGATAATGACTGATTATGACTTTGATAAATACTATTTGTGGTTTATTTTTTAACACACAAATCACATTTTCATAATTAAGGAAATAATAACGAAATGACATGCAGCATAAATTTCGTCGTCACTTTCCACGCCTATAAGTTCAGCCATTTATCGTGTGGCGCAGTAACATATATAAGCACGAGCCCATATTTGTGTGCTCGCTTGCAGCGTGTCGAGAGTGAACGGGACAGCGAGCTCCTTTTCACAGTTACTTGTTTCAAATGATCGAAAAAATGCTATCTCAGTAATCTCGGCCGCTCAACCTAGACAATTATATGTTATTACTCCAAGGAGTTATTCTAAATAACGTATAAGTTTTAATAATAATTAAATTTCGCTTGTTTTTTGCAATGCAAAGTGTAAAGAAATGAAGATCTGAATCGAGCGGTAATAAAGTTTATAAAAAATAATTCAGTCACATACAATGTCAGTATGAAAACAAAGTAACTTAAAAACTTGATGTAATAAGTCATACGTTTCGGAACTCACAGGTCCTTCTTCAATGATTCATAAAAAATGTTATATGGTAATATAGATGAATAATCTTACAATCCGCGAGACATAGTGTAGTATTGTTACAAGAAATTGATCCTCCTGTTTTTATGTGAATTGAGTCTAAAGTGAGAAATTCATTGTCACAATATATCAGAAAGTCATAAAGTAATGAACGAAAATTATCAACTTATTTTTTATTGTCAATCTTTGTATTAAGTCAATTTAAATATTAATAAGATGAATGAACTTCTACTTATGATCTGTGAAAATAGGAGTATCTTACAAATTCGTCTGATACTGTTGAGCGCGAAATGTTATGATGACAGATAGACATTAAAGGTATCCGATGTTTGTTTATTTGATAATTTTTCAATAAGTAACAATAAGAGTCGTCCAGACGATCCGTGCCTTTTTGAGAATTAATGCTTTTGTTTTGTTTTTTAATATGTAGCATCTGATATAATTCTTGTGTTGTTTTTATTTTCAATATCTAGCATTAAGGTTCCTTCCTAATCACAAAATTGTGATCGCAATTCAATCTATGTTCGGAGAAGACAAATAATCTGAAAGAACTTTGCTTAATGTTACTTCTATGTTTATTTATACGGATTTTAAGTTGTTTTTACATTTGTCCCATATACGACGCCTCACAATCTTGACAATTGAGTTGATAAATCACGTTTTGGCTTTGAAATTTATTCAGTTTATCTTTATGTACTTTAATGGAAGGAGCTTAACGTGTTTAAGATTCTGTAGCCAATTGTAAAAATTGATTTATTAAAAAATGTAGTGACGGAATACGAAACTTCAAGAATATAAAGCATCACAAAATATTTTTTCTTTAAATTTTGTATTGTTCGAGATCACATTGTCAACGTTCTGTGTGTTCAATTTCTCATATATCATTTTTTTAATCCTTTTATTTATGCAATTAAAAATAAAGATAAAGAATAGCATTGTTTAGGAGAATGTTTATAACAAGTTCAATGTTTTTTTGATGGAATCTAGAATGAGAAAGAAGAATAGCTCTGTCTACAAGAATGAAAATCGAATCAATTTTATGGGATATGGGATGATTAGATAGAAAAGAAAGATATCTACTGGAAAATATCTTTTTATGGAACAATTATTTTATTGTTCTCAACTTTCAATAGTAGATCTAAAAAGTTTAAGCATCTATTATTTTCAATTTCCAAAATGAATTGTAACTTATCATGGAAGCTGTTAAATACCATGAGAATGTCAATGTTCTCTTGGCGCAGTCATAATAATGTCATCGACGTATCTTTGATAAATTGTAGGATTTAAACTCAATGTGTCGAGAGCTTTCTCTTTTAAATCTCGCAATCTCAGCTAAAATAGGGGCCGGGGGGAGGATCATAGGTGTCCCCATAGGTGACCTTAAAAATTTGTTTGTATATTTTGTTGTTGAAAATGAAAAAAGTTATAATAAAAACAAATTGTAGCATCTCAACAAACTCAACATATGGAATGTTGGTCTTAGTTAGTAGAATTAAGGACCATCTTTTTTCAATACTGTTGATTACAAAATCTAATGGAATGTTCGTAAATATAGAAATAACATCAAGTGAAAGTAAAACCAAATTGTCAATATCTATGCCATTTAATAATTTGAAAGCACCAAAGCTATTGAGTTTGTCGTGGACTGGTGTCATGGACTGGTGGTTGTCGTGGTTCTTCTCAGTGTTAGAGGCAATGATCGAATATAGCTACGGGGTACAGGGAAGTGTTAACCGAGGAGACTATAATTCTGTATGGAATACTTTCTTTGTGAATTTTAGATAATCCATAAATTCTAGGTAAATTGGAGTCGCTGGAAAGTAGTGCAAAGTAACTCTTCCTTGTAATGAGATCTTTATCAAGCCAATTCTTTAGATAATCATTTAGTTGCTTTTCAATTTTGTTAATCAGATTATATTCAATGGTAAGTGTTCTTATCCTGTAGTGTTTCTTCAATTTTATTTATGTAATCTTGTTTTTTTATAGCAACTGTAATACTGTCTTTGTCAGCATTTGTGAATATTATGTCTGGGTTTTCATTACAAAGAAGTTTGGCAATTCTATATATATTCAACAAATCAACTCCAAATTATTTCTTTTCAACTTTTTTATGTGAAAAGTCATAGAGTTTATCAATTCTTGACATCTCTAATTCTTGAATTAGCTGTGCTGTTGAATCATCTGTTGTGATGTTCAAAATCTTTGATAAACTCATGAATTGAAATTTCCTTATTGATATATGCAGACAAACCGAAATTTTCAGTTTATATCGCTTTGAGTTTCATACAAAAAAGATTGATTTTTGCTGTGTTTGAAATGTCGAATTTTGTGTTAACCAAGCAGCATTTGCGGGAGATTTTGATTTTCTGCTTTAATTGGAAGAAAAGTGCGGCTGAAACCCATCGAATGCTTGTCGGAGTTTATGGTAATACTGCTCCAACTGATAAATCATGTAGGGAATGGTTTCAACGTTTCAAGGATGGAGATTTCAGCGTTGAAGACAAGCCTCATTCTGGACAGTCAAAAAAATTCGAAGACAAAGAATTAGAGGCATTACTCGAAGAAGATCAGAGTCAAACGCAAGAGGAGCTTGCAGAATCATTGGGGGTAACTCAACAAGCCATTTCTGTACGATTGAGAGCCATGG
>Ga0157364_1003880_pt1 | contig 14699 bp, 7 predicted proteins | sample AttsexASBM2_FD_111476 | JGI IMG/M metagenome (GOLD analysis project Ga0157364, IMG submission 111476) | Fungus gardens microbial communities from leaf cutter ant in Ribeirão Preto, State of São Paulo, Brazil - Atta sexdens ASBM2 | ecosystem: Host-associated > Fungi > Mycelium > Unclassified ... | reverse complement strand
TATGTATCTGTAGTGCTTGGTAAAACACACCCAGCTGTTCCATAATGTTGATTGTACTTTACTTTAAAACATAATCTCCAGTTCTGATTTGTGTTTTTCTGTCAATACCAACAGGGTGAAATTGTTTGAATTACAAATTGAAGAATCAATAACCTTGCTTGAATCTTCTGAATACTTTGGCTCTTGCTTACCCATATGTTCCTAAGCTTGACTTAGGTTGCAACTGAGGCAAAGACTTGAGTAAGAGAGGAGAGGATGGTCATGTTGGGATTACAAACTGGTTATGAATCCAACACTTGGGTCACTTGCTTGGACCTTCTGCTTAGACCTGTGCTTAGACCTTAGATACCATTTTTTTCTTTCATATATGTCAATTGGTAAAGCATAAGGATACAGAATTGTATCTACAACTATATATATCTAGAGATTATGAGGAATAGGTAAGGACTGTGAGAAGCATCCTTGAGAAAACAATATGGATGTTGTAGCAACCACTCGCCAGAACAGCACTTGTAGTTTGCTTACTTCAGCAAAGCTCTCAAAAGGCTATCTAGTAGTGGGGATTACAAGAGAACTCGATAAGGAGCCCTTGCTGCATTGCTCCTCTATTTATATAAATTACATGTGGTTCATGCTACAACAATATCTACCAGTGTTGTAGCAACCACTCATAGTTTGCTTACTTGAGCAAAGCTCTAAACTGACTATCTTGCAGTAGGGATTACAAGAGAACTCAACAAGGAGCCCTCACTATATTATCCACTATATATATACATGGCTCCTGGTCTGTGCTACAACAATATCTATCCAGCCCTTAAGTCCATGCCGCTACCTCATATCCTATTACTCATCCACATGTGTTTTCCTTAAGGCCACCATGCTTTCTACATGTGCCCTGACATCATACCTTTAATCTCCGCTGTACATGTGCACATCATGTATACATCATGAGGAACCCATGTCCCTTGACATCACTTCTAACCCTAAGTCCTTCTAGACTCTTTCCAATCCTTCTAGACCCTAAGTCCTTCCAGACCGCTCTAGACTACTTTAGCTTCTATCACATGACTTCCAGGTCACATGCCTATCTCCTATCTCTCTTCCGTTGTAGACTAATAATTATAATACTTAACCCTAACCCTAGTCCAAGTCTGTCCACACTTTCGTTCTATAACAACCAGCCTTTATGTCTATGCCTCTATCTCATATCCTATTACTAAGGCTATCATGCCATATACATGTGCCTTGACGTTATACTCCTTAATCTCCATTGTACATATGTGCACCATGTGTACACCATGAGGAACTCTTATCCCTTGATATCATTTCTAACCCTAACTCTTCTCTAAACTCTTCCTAGTCCTTCTAGATTACTCTAGCCTATATCACATGACTTCCAGGTCACATGCTCTCCATCTGTTCTAGACTAATAATAATACTACTTATCTATGTCTGGCTAACCCTAACCCTAGCCAAAGTCTGTCTGCACTCTCATCTTATAACAATGAAGTCAGTAAGAAAACAATGAGGAAACCTCTACTATTACATAAGGAGAATACAAGATGCAGTAGATATGAAACATAATGTGAAATGAACTCTAGTATATGTTTAATACATAGAAGACATATGTTAAGTTGTTATGGTGCACTGGGACTTGAACATTTTTCTTTTCTTTTTATCTATTTTTCTTGATTTAATATTTCTTTTCTTTTGTTTTTGTTTTTGGATGATGAAGAGGTACATGATGCATCACATGACATGATGTCATAGGCCTAGATTCTGGGAGAAGAGGCTAGAAGGATGACATCAAGGTATATATTAATGACATGTTCACCTCATAGTTATACATATTGTGTACTCATAGCAGATGTATGGATATTAGGGTAGGGTTATTTATTATTAGCACAGACTATCTATGTATTGTATAAATAGGGTAGCAATTCATTGGGAACTCCTTGTTGAGTTCTCTTGTAATCTTTATATGATACTTCACTTTTAAGTTTACTTAGTGGTTGCTACAACATAAGTGTAGTTCTTGTTTCAAGCAGATATCTGTGATTAGTTACATAGAGGAGTCAGATCAAGTTAAGTACTTATCTGGAAATAGTTATAGTTATTCATAAAGATAAATATAAGATGTCTAGTGTATAGATCAAGCTAAGTACTATTAGGACAACTGGATAAAGTTTACAGGATTATGCAGAGTTTATAATCTCTAGAGAATCCTAAGCTGTATTATTTACTATTGTTAAGCACACAAATCACCTCCAGGAAATACTAAGAGAATAAAATGAAGTTTTCTGGAGATAATAACTACTCTAAATACTTAAAAGTCCATTCTAATCAGACTAGACATTAGATGACTAGGCAAAGTTCATAGGGTTTTAGTGGAGTTTTATGACTCCAAGGAAATTCTAAGGTATATTATTCAAATAACTAGGTATATAACTTACCTTTAGGAAAATCCTGAGAGAACAGGATAGAGTTTTCTAGAGGTAATAGCTACTTTAAGTACCCAAAAGTTCATTTTGATCAAGTGGAACATCAGATAGAATACTCAGTAACTTAGCTACAAAATGATGGTATTGAATAGTCAGGAATCTTAATAGAATATTACTAAATAGTAAAGGCTCATTGGTCAGTACTAAAGTAAGTCAATATTCATAGGAGAGGACATGGGATTCATAGTAGTGTTGCAGAGATTGACAGAATCTGGTAGTATTGCAGTAGGACATTAGTGTAGGACTCAGGAGATAAGAAGACTATAGGGTTGACTTAGGTTTCTATAGGTACTACAAACTTGAATTTAGGCAAAGTAGAAGGTCTCTTTATATCTACTTCTCTTTCCAGATTGCTGCAACTTAAAACAAGAGACACTGGTTAAATATTAATGCTTTAGAAGTTCACTAACCAAATAAACTATAGTGCTGTGGAGTCAAGGCAATAAAACTTAGCTACTCAATTAAGTACAAAGATGTTTATGATATTCTTCCAAGAGTTTGCTTCTAGTCAAAAAAGAAGAAGTTAGTTCTCCAAATTCACTTAATCAGATATTGATATTTTTTGTAATGTCAACAACTGTCCAAAATCTTTTCTACTTCCCACTCCTCTTCTTTGTTAATGATGGCTGAGTTTGGAGAGAAGCTAAAATATCTTCTAAAGATAGGATTAGTAGAGACAGCAGTGAGCTCAATAATTGTAAATACTGGATATAGCCTTCTTAATATGGAGGGAAGCTTAAGATAGTATAATATAAATTTAAATTATTTTTTAACTACATAGAGTCTAATATGATGGTATAACAATCTGACAGAAGGATATGTCATGTGGATATCAGAGGAGTTTAGAAACACTTTGTTACTAGAATGGAATACTGGAGTAAGAGTGTTAGAGTCAAAGACAATAGACTTGACAATTTTTATTTTATTTTCCTTTTATTTTCATTTTAGAAACTTGGAGTTAGAGTTAATATGATATTATAGTCATATAATCATGTGACACAAAGAAGGACATAGAAAGTTCTAGAGCAGATGATATCATACAACATGATAATAGTATGTTGGCCTTGCAACAAACATATATACTTTAGGGTAGGATAGTTGTAGTATGTACACAGACTATAGCCTGTGATATATAAGGTAGATCAGTCTGTACTTGGAACTCTATCAAGTTTTTTTGTGTTACTCAATATAAAAGTCATCTTTTGCCCTTACACAATATCTTAAGTTATAAAAAGAGTACATTTGTAATTATAGTACTTTGCTATATCTTTCTAAAACTTTCAGATAGTAGTTCTCACTTTATTCAGTATGAACTTCATATGATCTGTGAATTTTAAGATACTCTCCAATTTGGACCTGCTTCAGTGAGATTTAAATTCTATCTGTGGTAGTTATCTAGTGTCAAGAAAAAATAGTGGTTTCTGTATAGCAAATGGTTATTATGTTGAAACTCTGCTAGGAAAAGAAAATCTTGCTAGTTACCTTGACATTTGTTAATAAATATTTATAGGTATTGCTCAAGTTTCTGGTTTATCTATTTAATTTGTCTATTTGTTTGAGGATACTAGGCAATGGACAAAGTGATCTTGACTTTAAGCAGATAACACAGTTCTTGAGTAAAGAATATAACAAACTATAGCTTTTAGTCTAAGACTATGTTAGACACAGTTTACACCTCATTATTCAAGATCTGATAAAGCATCTTAGAAGTTTAAATAATTTATTAGTGTGTTATCTGAGAATACAGAAGACAAAGTCAAAACAATCTTTAGCTTTAGCTTATGTACTATACCTTTACTAGTTATACTAGTTGCATATTTTGAAAATAGACTTGAAAACTGAGTGAATTAAAAACCACCAGAAGATAGTAAGATATATTGTTACCAACACCAAAAGAGTGTGTGAGTTTTAGTTGATTTTTAGAATAAGCTAATATAGTATAAACTACTAGTTTATATACTAAATATGCTATCTAATGTAGTTATTTGGAATAGAGACTGTTAAGCAAGTTAATTTTGTTTAGTGATTTATGGATGTCAGGAATGGAGCCTATAGAGTTTGGCAAAGATCAATGAGAATATCTAAGAGAGAATGGAGAGAGCTGATCTATACTAGAAGAGTTTAGAAGTGTGAATAAGAAAATAAGTGTTATCTGTGATTATAAGATAGATGGCTAAAATAAGATATGACAGACTATATGATTGGAGAGGCTGTGGAGTTTCTAGATGTAGTGTAGAAAGAGTCTTATAGTGCTCTCTATGATAATCATAGTATGAATAAGGATAAAGTAAGCTCTCTTGGAAACTGAGTCTACTATTATCATCACTATATTAAATCCTACAGACTCAGGAAGTTCTACAACAAAGTCTACACTAATGGTCTTTTATCTTGCATTTAGTACAGACAATAGGTGCAACTTTCTAAAAGATAAGTGACAAATAGGTTTGGTTTATAAATACAAATTGCAAGTACTAATATATTGACTGACATACTTAGGTATTTGTAATCATTAATAGCTTTGTGACACCAGCTCTAAAGTCCTCCAATACTTGGCATGTCTGACAATATTTATATCATGATAAAGAAATATAATGTACCTATACAGGTTCAAAACATTGTAGCCATAGACCTTTTCCTGAAAGAGAAGTAACTCATCTACTTCTGACCATTCTAAAGACCATATCAACTTAGAGGCTAATTGACAAAGTTCCCTAGCTATATAGACTACTAGTTCTTCTTGTTAACTTGCTTTATTTCCTCAATAAATGTCTACAAGAAGGCCACATTTCTCTCTTTAAATGCCAGTCCTTCCAGTATATATACTGCTAGATATTCCAGTTTGAGCAATTTTACATTCTCATTATTATATGAGCTATTACTGTAGTCTGGTCTTTGAGACAGTGTATTTGATTTATCCATAGACTTACTAAAGTAGTGATATAAGACAAAATTAAACCTTATCAGATACAACAACTACTGTACTTATTTGTAGTTGAGTTTCTTAGCTGTCATGAAGCTGTTATGAAGTACTTTAGATTTTTATAGTCTGTCTAGATTTCTATTAGATTTAGTGTACCTTCCAGGAAGTGCCACCACTCTTTAAGAGCCTAGATGATTGTTAGCATTTTCTTATTGTATATCTTATAGTTATACTTAATAGAGAAAAGAGATTTATTGAAAAACTCTACTGAATTCTACTTACTATCCATTTTTGACTCTTGAGAGAGAACTGCTTCCATTGCATAGTCAAAGTTGTCTGCTTCAATATGGAAGGGAGCAGTAGTATCTAGGAAGACTAGAATAGTGATAGTAGTTTTCAGAGCATTAAATGCCACTTGTTGGTCTAAATTCTATATTCAAGTACTATCACTACTAGTAAGATTAAAAAGAGATTATGTAATAGATGAGAATCTATAGATAAACTGCTAGCAAAAGTTAGTAAAGCTTAAGAAGGCCTTTAACTCAGTGAAATTCTGTGAGATAGACCAATCTCAAACTCCAACTATCTTAACAGAGTCTATCTTAACTTGATCTTTCAAAATTACTAGACTTATGTATTCAATCTACTATTTGTCAAACTCACATTTTTGGAATATAGGAATAGTTTGTGTTTAGCTAGGACTTTCATAACCCTACAGACAGCTCAGTAATACTTCTTTAATATGTGAATAAAGATCAGAATGTTGTCTAGATATACTATTATAATACCTTCTGTTATAAGGTCTTAGAATATATTGTTCATTATGGTCTGAAAGATAGTGGAGCTATTAGTCATACAGAAGAATATTACTAGAGGTTCAAAAAGTCCACAGTTTGTGTAGAAGGCTATCTTTTACTCATTACTAGGCTTGATCCAGACATTATTAAATCTTTAGTAGATATCTAGCTTAGTAAAGTAAAAGACCTCCTAGAGCTTGGTATTATAGTATGCTTAGACCTTTATATATTTTATTTTGATTTTCTTTTATTTATGTTCTTTTATTTTATTTTTTTGTTTTTTATTTTATTTTTATTTTATTTCTCAAATAATGAAGAGGCATATGTCTGCTATTATATAATATAATTTCATAGGCCTAGAATGTTATAGAAAAGACTAGAAGGAATGATGTTAAGATACATGTCTATAGCATGTTTATCTTATAGTGTATGTATGGAGTACTCATAGCTAACATATAAACATTAGAGTAGAATTATTTATTACTAGCATATACTATGTACTATTACTATGAAACTACTAAGTATGCTATTAACTATCTTGGTTAGTGATTGCCACAACACTTGGTGACCAGTTTGGAAATCAAAAGAAGTAGATATTTATTCTTGATAGTCATTATATTAAGTGTTCTATAGTTTTGTACCAATTTAAATGAGTTGTCTTGATAAAGAAGACTAGTACAGCTATGAGAAACTTTCAAAATATTATCTGGCCTGTGTGAAGATTCTTGACAATGAATGTATTTAGCTCTATCTATTCTGCAAAAGATAAGAAATATACTTTGAATATTTTTAGCTCAGCTTTTAAAACTAGTTTGATGGCATGATCTTACTTGTGGTAGTTTAAGAAGATATTGAGGTCTTCCTTAGTGAACACCAATTCAAAATGCTAAATATGTAGAAGAATGGTAAGAATATTGTCTTAAATCTAGTTACAACAAAAAGTTCCTAAGAAATGTTGAAAAAGAATAACTGCTACTCAGAGATTGAGAAATGAGTGTTTTTGCCAATTCATTTCAGAGTTATAGTTCTTCAGCTATATAAAATGAAGGATGAGGTCTTGCTTTCCCAGACTTGAAACTATAAGCAAAGTCCACTTAGAGTGAGAGTGAGACTAGTAATGTAGAACTATATCTACTACTTTAGATATCTGTCTATCTTTGTTGGAGGTACTATTATTATAGACTGACTTTAGAGACTTTAGAGACATTCACTTCCTAACTTCTAAATAAGACTTGAGTATACTTAGATATACTTCTGCATTCATAATTATTTGTACATAAATCAGTTTCACATATGGTAACTTGTCATACAAACTCCTAATTATCCTATATTCTAGAAGCTGTCCTTATAATATCTCTTTAGTTATTCTCTACATGACTATTTCTTAGCTATAGTTTTGACTACAGACTCAGTATATAAGACTGAATACTAGGAATTAACTAATCTTTGACTAAGAACCATCTCTTATTCTTCCAACAAAGAACCAACTAAAGCTCTGACTAAGAATTTCCTTCTTGCTTACTCTTGATCATCCAACAAATAGTAGGCATAATATAAGTTGAGACTAAGGTCATTATTCAAGGTCACATCACCAAATTTGCAGATAAGTTCTTAAGCTTGATTTATAATGCAGGTATCTTACCCAATCTCACAGATTTCCACATCTGTTTTCCAGATAAGTTTCCATACTTGATCTGATTCTTTCTTGTTGCAACTGATCATAGATATCCACTTGAAGTAAGTTTTGCCTATCTTGACCATCTCTTGACAGCTATTAACATTGTAGATTAGTATGGATTTCAAGAGCCTATAGGTATCTATGTAGTGTTTCTTTTACAAAGGTTCAATTAATAAAGATTTCTATAGCTTTAGAATTTACTAGTGCTTAGACAGAAAATGTTTCAGAAGTATCTGTGGTTTCAAGAATAATAGAGAGATATAAAGAGGTTTCATAGATATTAAGAGTATTAATTGTGGGCTGCAGAGATAAATTTTCTCACTGAGGGCATTTAGTGGGAGCAGCAGGACTAAACAGAAATAAACAAGCAGATATATCTGATAGATTACTATTTTCAGAGTTATATTATTTTACCTCAAGTATAGCAAACCTATTTACTAGCAGTTAGAGTATATAAATTGCTAACTACTCTATACAAAATCTTTGTCTATAGTGCTATCAATTTTTCCCATTATTCAGCAGTTAGTTGCCAAATATATAACCTTACTGAACATTTGTACACTATATTTATATGGTTTAGATTCCTATAGCAGTAACATTCTTTGACTGGGGATAGCTGCTTAGAGATAGGAAGAATTAAAGAACCCTATAATGTTCAAGGCTAGAAGGTGTATGTCAGAGTAGTATACTATGTTGACTAAAATATCTTGTTTACTTACTAAGTCTGATTTATTTTTTATACAACATCAAACTATGCTGTAGGGTTCATGTTCTTGAGTTTGCTCACTGGTAAGATTGCAATCTGGTTTTGAATTGTTGTTTAGAGTTCCTAGCAGAATTTGACTACTATAGTATGTGAATTAGTGTAGCTGGCTTCTAATATAAGAAATTGGAACTTATCTAGGTAATTCTCTACTATATAGCTCTCTTGGTAATATATTGTTCCTTTCAGTTTGTTAATGGTTTCAGTAATAAAATAGTTGTTATACTTTGTTATATCATCTTGTTCCTTCTAAAAATAAGAGATAAAGAGAAAAAGAGAAAAAAGATAGAAAAATCTAAGTAAAAAAATAGAAAAGACCTTTTGAGTAAGAAACTATGACTGGAAAAAAAACAAGTCCACTATCCTTGATTCTGGCAGTGTTGTTACTACCAGTGTAGTTAAAAAGAAACTGTATAATAGTCAAAGACATACAAATAAATTACCAATAAAAATTAGTGAAACTAAGAAAGACTTGTAATTCAGTACAATTCTATGGGATGGGCTAGTCTCAAACTCCAGCTATTTTTATGGGGTGTTAGGAACAGACCAGCCACTGAACCAGTTACACTAAAAGTGTGCAATGTCAAGCTTAGCTTTGACATCTGGCTGGTACTATATATATGCTTCATACTGTACTCCTGACATGGAGTCTATTTTAACTTAATCTTCCAAAATTACTAGACTTAGGTATTTAGTCTGATGTTTGTCAAATTTATACTTCTGTTATATTCTATATTCTAGCCTTATATATCTTTATCCACAGATAACCAACAGTCCTTATCTGTGCTCTAGACCCTTTCTGATATGGATTAAGACTAGCTATGTTATCTTAGATGTCCTTACTAGCCCAAGTTAACTCTATGGATGTTTTTTTCTTAGTATTCAAGGATCACAAGTAATCAGAGTAACTCACTTAACAGCTATATCCCAGATAGCTACTCTAGGTATACTAACTAGTATATAATCTGGTAGTTCATACTGTAGCACTTATCCTGAAAATTGACTAAAACTGGCATTTCCCTTCCAGTATTGGCAACAACATGCTTTGCCACTCTCTAGTAGTTTTATACCTCCTAAGTTTTTAGTTTCTGATCTAAAATATGTAACCAGTGCAACTTGTAGAGGTGTAGCACATAAGCTGAAGCTGAAGATCATCCTGCTCTGTCTTCTGCATTCTCAGATAATATAAATTGCTTAGTTCTGGAATATTCAAGATTATCTTTCTAGATCTCAGATAATGAGATATGAACCACATCTAACAACTTCTTAGAATATAAAAAAAAACAGTTTATACTTAGCTAAGGCTTCTATTATCCTGTAAATAGCTTAGTAATGCTCTTCCAATATCTAGATAAAGATCAGAGTGTTATTTAGATATACTATTATAATATTTTACTATAAGATACCAAAATATATCATTTATTATAGTCTAGAATGTGACAAGGCTGTTTGTTATGTCAAAAAGTCTGTAGTTTGTACAAAAGGCTATCTTTCACTTATTACTAGGTTTGATGTGAATATTGTTGAATTTCTAACAGACATCTAGCTTAGTGAAGTATTAAGAGCTCTATAGTCCTGTACCAACCAAAGAAAGCTATTTTTTTTCTTGATAAAGAAGACTAGTACAGTTATAGAAAACTTGAAAGGTCATATTCATCCTATACAGAGATTCTTGGTGATGAGCATATCTAGCTTATAATTGTTCTGCAGAGAACAAGAAGTATGCTCAAAATGTCTTTGGCTTAGTTTCAGAGTTGAACTATTAAACACATAAGAGAATAGCAGAAATATTATCTTAGACCTATTTCTTGTGAAATATCAGATATGGTTTATACTAGAGAGTAAAAGTTCATAGATTTTGCTTAAATTTATACCAAATATAAAAACCTGTATAAAGAGCATGGTATTATGGACTTTCTAAAATAGCCTTGGCTTTAGCTTATGTGCTGTGCTATCTATCTACTGCAAAATTATAAATTCAAAAGAGATATAGAGTTCAAGAGAAGTAAGTTCTAATAAGAAAGTGTATTGTTAAAAAAACATTATAGTTGAAGTTAAATAATGTTTATATTTATTGATTATCAGACTAACAAAATACAGTATATTTATTAGTTGTCATATGCTAAGTCCAACCATCTGGAAAATAAATCCCCATAGTGATACTGCTCTCTCAACATCACTAAAAAGCCTATCTTTCATGACAGCTATCCTTTTTGCAACATGTCTCTACAATAGTGATGTAACAATCTGGATATTCAGTCTTTCATGATGAGAATACTTCTATCTGACTTGGTCTTCTATGGCAGAGTCTTCCTACCTCCACTTGGGGCAATAGGAGCTATACCACTGAAACCCTGAGCATCTCATATATCTCCTACTCATATACAAGACTAGTAATTACACTATAATTTGCTAGTCTGATAATCAATGAAGATAATTTTTATTAAACTCAATCTCTGGTGTTCAACAGTGACATACCAATTAGTACTCACTCCTATCTCAGACTTTATCCATTCATCTAAAGTTACAACTATATGGCAGACAAATGGCACAGTACATAGGCTAAAGCCAAGATTGTTCCATAAGTTTACATTATTAAGCACAGAGTTTACACACTCTGTACATTACCAAGCCAACCCTATGGACTTTTGCCTTCTAGTATAAACTATGCCTGACACTAGTTTTTATATATAAGTATAATAAAAGAAGAACTTGAAGGTTTCAGTAATAAAATACTAATAGGAGTCCAATAGAATAACTCTTTTATAGAAGACTAAGTACTTATGGGATTTGAATAGAGTATAATATAATATAGAAGACTTCAGAAAGGTACTAGAAGAAAGTAGCTATTATATGGAGGTTGAGAGCTAAAGGTTAAAAACACTACCAGATTATATAAAGATGATTACCCAACTCTTCCAGATACTCAGCAGAGGTCTGTAAAGTTTAAGATATATCTTTATAGTTCTCAACCAAGATAGAAAAAAGGCTAGATTTATATGTATTAAGAGTACACTTCTAATACTTCTTGGCTTTTCAAATATTTTGACAACTAGTGTAGTAGACAAAATATTCCATTACAACCACTTTTCTCTTTTGCTAGTTTATCTTGAGATTGTGATTTTTAAGCTATTTGAAATTGAAGATGAGATCTTGCTTACCCAAACTATATATTATGAGCAAAGCAAGCTTTGAATATGACTGGTAATAGAGAACTATATATATCTGGATATCTTCATTGAGAGTGCTATTAATGTTGTAGACTAGCATAAGCTTTAAGAGTTTGTGGATGTTTATATGGTGTTTTTCTACAAAGCTTCAACCTACTCTAGAGTATATATTATATGATTATGTAACTGTGATATGTATCATACTTCCATCACATTATGTAACAGTTATGATAATCATATATAAAAGTTTTTCATTAGAGTAGGTTAGATATAACTAAGTATGGACTATCTTTGACTATCTTTTTTGAACTTTGTTTTAACTTCTGAAGTTGTGACTATGTGGCAAACAGATGGTGTAGTACATAAGCTGAAGCTAAGATCATTCTGGGATGTTCACATCACTAAGCTCTTTATACAGTGTTTCTATACTTTGTATATCTCTGAGCTAACCCTATAGGCTTTCATTTCCCAGTATAAACTACATCTAACACTCTTACATAAGAAACATAGTACCTTTTCATATTTAGAGAGATTTACAGCAATAGGTAAGTCAGATAAGATAAATTTATTTTGACTTAGAGCCATACTGTTATGGTCTTAAGTCCAAAGAGTCAGACAAAAAAACAACTTTAGATTGAGTAATCACAAGAGAACTCAATAGAGTTCCAAGTACAAGATTGTCTACCTTATATATGCTAGACTACTGGTCCATGTTACAATACCATTAGTCTACCCTAAAGAGCCATGCATTATCCTTAAGGTCAACATATGTCAAACATGTTGTAGTGATGTCATATTCAACAAGACTTGTTGAGAACCAACAAAACAAAACAATAAGACTTGCTGAGAGCAATACCATAGAAGTTAAGGGCTATTATGTGCCATATGTGAGTAGGTGCCAGAGTCTCACAGCTGGGCCAGAACAGTTGAGAATTCACAGTAACACAGGGGACGATGCGAGATAGAGAAGAGGCGTAGGGGGCGTGGAGCTGGACACATGGAACAAGACCGATCCACGAGATTCTTTGAACAGATATTGAGCCCTTTGCCACAATGGATAGACCTTGATGATTATGAAATGCCACTTGAATGATCCATTATACTACAGTACATAATACGTTCCTGAAACAACGATTAGTAACGGTTCGTTGAAATGAAGGGAGGAGTGTGGTATTCTATGCCAACAAATAATGTTTCGATCTCCATGTGCACACTCGACCGGTGCATCGTTTTTTGTACCTATTCTTGTACCTGTCGCATACGTCGGATATGCAGCGATCAGAGAGTATTTTCCTCACTGATCCACAACTACAGGATCGTCCGTAAAAAATACATGTACATAATGGCATATATCATAACACAGTTGGAGGCACATAGTCAGCATAGTCAACACGCAGCATGCGAACAACGAAATCGTCGAGGAGTGCAGAAAGTTAGTTTAGTTTACTTATCCTCCTCTGAGGACTCTTCGGCATCAGTTTCATCCTCCATCTCAAATTGCTTCTCGTACTTTTCATACGATTCAAATACACCAGGCTTCTTAGTAGCCACGGCCAAACTCGTTACTGAGAGCTTCCATGCAAAATTGATAGCACCCCAAAGTACATCATCAAATATGCCTAATGCACAGGTGTTTTGCCAAATACCATGCACAAGGGAGACCTGGAAGAACAGTGCTGGGATACTCAACCGGGTGCCTATGAACCGTGCGAGCGATGCGTGCTGATCCCTTTTCTCGATCATGATCGTTGGGAGCGGCAATGGAATGAGGCGTTGAAGAAGGATATCGGGGCTCCTCAAGTAGAGGTACTCAAGGATGACAGGGAAAGTCTTCGGTGAATGAAGGTATAGAGGACGGATAGGAAGCGTGAACTGCTGAGAGGTAGGGGTCTCTACAGGATCAGCAACTTCAAGAGGCGGGAACGCTGGGAGCTTGGCACAATGAGCGGCAAGGATGAGACTGTGGACTGGGTAAAGTGTGACTTTCGTCCTGGCCTCAGGGGCATTCACGGGGCGTGGACCGTGGACAGCCATCATGTGAGTCGGCAAGATGCATTCCATGTCATCTGTGATCATGGCTATTTCCTTGGGCAAGGAGCCTGTACCCAAGACGCTGTGATCTTTTGCAGTGCATCTCTGTAGGGCCATGTACATGCTGTACATATCAAGCGAGTCAGCTATTAAGAAAGAGATCGCATGGTGGCCCAACGTACCCTGGTGAAATTGCACAATTGATCAAAGTGTCTCGAATGTAACCTACGCTAGCCTTGGCAAGCGTTGGATCGACGGCTTCAATTGAGGCCTTAGGAACTTCCTCATACTCGGGAAGGCCAAGGTAAAGTGGGAGGTCGAGGGTCCTGGGCAGGATCTTGTCTAGTGTGGCCGAGTCCTTGTTCTCGGACTTGACTACGGGTGGCGGAGGACGGGCGAGGGCGAAGGTCATCATGTTAGTCGTCAGCTTGATAATACTCTTACGCCTAGCCTGTTCAACGGCATACTTGGTGCCCTTATGCATGCGTCTGCGGGCAGCGGGTGCTTGGATGCAGGCTCGCAAGTGCCGCACAGCCTGGCTCTCGAGCTTGGGGGAAGCGCTGTCGCTGGAGGCAGGACGATTGGAGACGGTGTTGGGGTTAAGAACCATGGCAGGAGGAGAGAGAAATTGGGTGGGCTGAGGGGGAAATCCATAGAGCTTTATAACCAGCACAAAAGTGATCGTATAAAAATAGAAACATGGGTCCCAACCAATCCATCAAACCAATCCACCTAGATTCACCTAATATGGAAATTGTGAGTGCACATTTCGGGACCCACAAAGACCAAATCCGACGCTGTGGCTCGGTTATCTCCGGAGATCATGGTCGTCTCCGGTG
>Ga0157364_1003879_pt1 | contig 14701 bp, 13 predicted proteins | sample AttsexASBM2_FD_111476 | JGI IMG/M metagenome (GOLD analysis project Ga0157364, IMG submission 111476) | Fungus gardens microbial communities from leaf cutter ant in Ribeirão Preto, State of São Paulo, Brazil - Atta sexdens ASBM2 | ecosystem: Host-associated > Fungi > Mycelium > Unclassified ... | reverse complement strand
GCCTCACCATAAGTATTTGAGAGCATTCGATGAGCCTCAGCCGCAGATTTCTTCATATTGAAGCAAAAAATTAAAACCTCCCGCAAATGACGAGAATTTGGCTCGGAAACTGACATTTTCAATTGAGAATAACTTTATGATGCAGACACAAATCGACTAATGTTTCTATGGCGTTATGTTGACAGATGCCCAAGTTTATTGTATGACGTCTATTTATTTCGACCACCACTTATCACTAAAGCCATCTATAAGAAAACGGCGGAAGCAAAGTTGTACATCTAATATTATTATACTTCTTCGCAGATGAGAAATTTCAATTCTTTTTTTCAAATTGACATACATATTTGGCATCTTATCTAAAAATAATCTGAACGCCAGATACTTTTCAGTTCTGCACTTAATATAACGATAGATATTCAACTGTTTTTGAGAGCTAAAATGGAATGAAAGAAGTTACAAAATTTCAAGCAGCAAATATAAATTATAACCTGTAATGATCATAATTTGTCACAGCTCAGTGAAATAGAGACAGAATAAGGAGTGGAAAAAGGAATAAAAATGGTGGACGCGAATTTACAATTCTAGTGTTCTAGTTTTCTAAGCTCTATATTTTCAATTATTAGGCCGCCTCTCATGGAGCGGAAATTGATAACAGAATCAACACGACGAATCACAGCCATTTCGTTTTCTTTCTTACGCTTTTCTTAAATTCTTTATGCTCCATGGAGCGAAATAAGAAGAGCAGAGCACAGTAGAGCGGAATAATATAAAATCATGTTTTTTTATGTTATTTTCACTTATAATAATAAAAATAGTATATAAATATAATAATGTATATAACAAATTGGTAAACATTAAAACTTCTTTAGCAGTAAAATATTTTTAATATAATTGTGTAACTATCTCATGATTGGATGACTGAAACTTAATTCCGCTGCCGCATTTACTCAATAGGTCATAAGAGAAAGAAAATAAACGGAATCGTAGGCTACTGATTAATATCTATATTTACTGTAATTATTGAATCATTAACATTCTATTTACCAATTCTGTGCTTATATTAATGAAGAAGACAAAAAACAATATATAACCGCATTATATGGGGATAGAATTAACGTGATATTGCAAAAGCTTTGAAGCGTTTTTTAATTGATCAGTTTGTAAAATTCTTTCTCCTAATTGGTCCATCAAATGCTTCAAAGTTTTGTAGCGAGACTTTGACCACAGCTATGAACAATTGCTATACTACAAGGTAGGCCATCTAGCGTTTGGAATTTCAATTACCGGTTATTTTGAGTTTGAAAGGCGTAATAACATTTATGACGTATCAGAAATTTAGTTTTTTGTTTAACATTTACGAAATGGGTCGCTATACGCTTGAACAAAATTGGGAAATGTTGAAAACTTACTTTCAAAGTGGTGGGTCTTTAACCCAAACTGTAAGAAATTTACGTAAAAAATTTGATAGGAAAGAAATGTCTTCAACGCAGTTTGTGAATCAATTTGTGAATTCGGCAAACTGGATCCTTATTGGATAAAGCAACTCGTTCACGTGTTCGTCCAGTAAGGTCAACCGAAAACATTGCTGCTGTTGCTCAGAGTGTGCTTGAACTACCATCAACATCAACTCGCCATCGTTCGCAAAACTTGAACATTTCACACACTTCTTTGAGAAGAATTTTGAATAAAGACTTCGGTATGAACCCGTACAAAATTCACATTAATACAAGAATTGAAGCCGCATGACCATCCGATGCGTTTTCGGTTCGCCCAATGGGCTGAACAACGCTTGATTGAAGATGAGCATTTTTACCGAAAAATCATCTTTTCTGACGAAGCTCATTTTCATCTCGGTGAATAAACAGAATTGTAGTATTTGGGGGTCAGAGAATCCGCACATCGTCATGGAGAAATCGATGCATCCACAACGAGTGACTGTTTGGTGTGGTTTTTGGTCCGGCGGCAACATTGGGCTATTTTTCTTCGAAAATGAGCAAGGAGCTGTCAATGGCGAGCGCTACCGCGCCATGCTAAACGAATTCTTGCTTCCCAAATTTGAAGAGGAGGACAGACGACATTTGGTTTCAACAGGACGGCGCACCTTGCCACACAGCCAACGCTACAATGAATATTTCTGATTTATTTATGTATATAAATTATCTATATAATTTGGGAATCGTTTGGGGAAATTTGGGAAAAGCATTTAAACATTTTGGGAAATAGTATTTTTCTTGTAATTAACAAATTTTATCATGCGTCGAGTTAGCAGACAGCGATTTTATTTAATGTGTTTTATGAATAGAATTGATTAGAAATCATTTTAGGAAAACGTCTTCATTATTATTTTCATTTGAGAAAAGTCACTATTTGGTAACAATCACTATTTGGTAAATAGTGATTTAAATACATTTCAAGAAAAAAAATTTTAATATTTATTCTTTATTTTGATTATTTTGCAGTAAAGGCGGACAGACGGTTTTACATACATACATGTATATCAAGAGATATTATGTACATATATACTAAATACTATATATCTTTGAAAAAAATTTCATGCGTAATGATTGGAAACGTACTGACGTTCGAAAACAGTTTTTCAAATTCATTTTATATAAAAACGTATTTAATAAATGTGTTTTTGATATAAATATAAAAATATAATATAACAATATAATATAATATTAATAAAATAAAATAAAATAAATAAAATAAAATAAATGAATAAAGTAAAATAAATAAATGAATAAAATAAAATAATATTAATACAATAAAATATAATATAATATAGTAAAACTCCTATTTAGAGAAATCTCTAATGATCTCTTCAATAATCTTGATTTTGATATATGTTATCAAGGTTACTCTCTGAGTGACCTCTAACAGATTTTAGCTGTAGCTCGTCTTTCGTTAAAAAGTTATGAACATAGGTTTCAAAAATAACATGTTATTTCTGCTATATATATCATATCTTCTAAACCAATGCTATTCCCATTTAATTTTTGCAGGAAATTACATAAAATGTGCTGGAGGTCTTTCAGAATCATGACCTTGATAACATATGTCAAAGACAAGGTCATCGGAGAAGATTTCCCTAAACAGGAGTTTTATCTATAATGTAATATAAAAATATAATATAACCTTTATATTAAAAATGCATTTATTTTGTATAAAAATGCTTTTTAAATAATCGAGAACACAAAATATCTGAAACGAAATGAGACACATGTCCGATCCGAATGGTTTCAGATTAGATTAGATGCTCACTTGTCTTAAATCCTTTCGTATCACTGAATGGGACACATGAATCCAACTGCTTCAACCGCCATCTTATCTGTGATTAAAAGGTTTGCTTTCTGTTCCTGTACGAGGATTGCACTAGAATTGGACTGAATTGAATTAATGCAATCTACGACGAATGTAAGCGTGCAGGAATAAAAAAACGTTTTAGTGCAAGATATAAATGGCGTCTCATATTATTTAAATGAAAATATTACACTTATGTGATGAAAACGCAATTCCATTTAAAAAATTCTTAATTAACAATAATGATGACACCAAACGTTTTTATATCTAGGTTCGCTATTATTTATATATATTTATCATTTTATTACTTATAAATCCTCGAATAATTATTTAGAAATCGCCTCGCATTCAATAAAATTATGCTCATTTGTCGCATTTTTGTATGAAACGAAAGAATCTGGCAGTAAAATGTCATGCCTAAGCTCGCAATCGAGATTATGCTGATTCTACAATAAGTCAATAGTCGGAAGTTTTAGTCTTAATCGATGAAGTTGGCCAATCAGCCTGACAAATACAAGTTGGCTATTGGTTAACTTCACCAATAAGAGGAGGACTACCAATTACCGACTCATTGTAGAATCAGCGTTAAGTTGATGATATTATGGTTAGGCAATCTGTCATCGACTTAATGCAGCGTTATGTACACGTATTTTAGTCTGTATTTTTTTAGAATTGTTACTTCACCTCCGATTTTAATGAAATTGAGCTCATGCCTAATTGCATTTTTATTCAAAATGAAAGCCTCTGTTCTTTTCGCACTATGTGCGAAAAGTTATAAATTCCTAAATGATGAAAAGAAGACGATGTAAATATTAATAAACAAATTAATATGTCGTTGTAGAAGCAAGTTAATAAAAAACTTAACATGTAGCCAAAAAGCATGAAAATGTGATCGCAGCACATGCTTTCATCGCGATATTTCGCAGCTGACAGATTTCTTAATCTCAATAGTCGTCAACTTTAACGCTTAATATCTCGATTCGTGGGACTAGGCACAACAACTTACTGCCAGATTCTTTCTTTCCTGCAAAAATGCGTCGAATAAGCATAATTTCACTAAAATTGAAGAATGTTTTCTAAATTATTACTAATTATCATATTATTTGTACAAGGTCTGTTTTCTGTGAAACTAGTGTACAGTTTTGAAACTTAAATTGAGATAAATATACGTTTTGAAACTTAAAGTGAGATAGATATAGGTTTTATAGTGGATTGCTGCATATAATAAATATAGACATGTTGGAGGAAATTAAAATTCGTAATAACAATGTTCTTTTATTTATTATCACATATAATATCTTATCGCGACAGTGTAACTCGATTTGATTCATGTATCTGGACGGTTAGAAAACCAAGAAGAAAAGATATCTAGATGGGAAATTCAGCAGGTGTTCGTGAGAGCGCGTCATCTGATCGCGGAGTATGTGAGTCTAAGCGAATATAAGGCATGGTTGAAGTATAACTGAAAGAGAATGTGCGTGTGTGCGTGCGTGTGTGCATGCGTGCGTGTGTGCGTGCTTGCGTGCGTGCGTGTATGCGTGCGTGTCTCCACATGTACTCCCCTCCGAGAGTCTATGGATGAATAGGCGCGAATTGTACTTTCTTTGGTTTATCACATATTTTCTTTGGTGTATCGTGCGCCACAGCCATGTTTTTATCGATTCTTCTTGTGGCAATTCAAATACTTCTTCTGCGTTGGATAAGAAGGCGGGCTTTAGCCTTTCTGTCGATAGGCTACTACGTCACAGCCATTCATATGGATCACGTAAACATATTCATTCTCCCTACATACTATTTCATGTGGCCCAGTACAAGAATGTTGGAGTAGTTTTTAGACACCATCTTTCCTGCTGAAAACGTGTATGGCCTGTTCTTCGCTGTTGTCGGAAGGCTGTCCATTTTCCATGCGTTGGTTGTGGACGGAGTTGCCGTATGCGTTTATGAAGTGCCATAACGAAGGTCTCTTTTTTCTGTAGGATTTCGGTTTTCTAGAAATTCCCCGGATACTCTCAGCGGTGCGCCATAGACTAACTCCGCTGGAAAGTATTTCAAATCTTCTTTCAGGCATGTGCCAAGACCCAGCAGTACTGTAGGCAATAGGTCGAGCCATTATTTCCCATCTTCGTGACAGGTTATAGAAGTTTTAAAAATGCCATCTCTCAATCGAACCATTTGACGCTGGGTGATAAGGGGATGTTTTGGTCTTCTTGCTGCCCAGGAATTTCGAGAGTGCTTGGAAAAGACTAGTCTGGAATTGTTTGCCTTGATCAGTAGTGATAACGGCAATCGAAACGTGCTACCTAGCCGTCGATGAATGCTGCAGCAACTGTCTGTGCAGGATGTTAGGAATGGCTTCAGGCCATCTGGAAAAACGGTCAATCATGATTAAACAATACCTAAGTCCTCTTACTTCCGAAAGAAGGCCGATAAGATTCAGGTGGACTTGATGGAAATGCTGATCTGGAATCTTTTTGGGTTATATTTATATTTTTTGGTATGCCGTTGGATTTTGTTACGCTGACACTGAAGGCAGGTACGTCCAATGAGTGATGTCTCTATTCCCGGTAAAACGAATTTTTGTCCGATTTGATGTTTGATGACTCCGCTGGAGTTTGCCATTCCATGTATCGAAGATCCGTCTCTTCAGAGTTCCTTAATGGTAAGGCCGTATGGCGCTTTTTGAGCAGTTGCAGTAAAGTGGTATGACTGAGCCTGGTGAATTCTTTTAATTCTAAAGCTGATTCGCCTTTCAAAAGTTCTTGAAGCTCTTCATCTTTCATCTGTTCTATGGACAGTTCTTCCATAGTTATTACGGACACTTGGATAGCATTGATGCGTGATAAGATGTCAGGAACGACATTCTCCAATGATATATAATGTTTGTGATGAACTGAGCAATTAAATCTAGCTTGCCGAGGTGATGCTTTGTCCAATCGCTGTCTGAATATTGAGTTATTGGCTTGTGATCAGGTCTAATGGTAACCATGTGATCTTGAAGGATGTCTTTAAAATATTTAATACTTTCGCTAATAGATCGCTAGAAGCTCTCGGTAATACGTACTATATTTCTTTTGATGTGTCATTGAGTTTTTTCGAATAAAATAATACAGGTGACAATCGATCATTGCTCATCTGTTCTAATGAAGCTCTGATGGCAGTGTTCGATACGTCAATGGAAAGAAGTAGCGAAAGAAATTGCTCCTTCGTTCGAGGTGCTAGTTTATGAGCTTCGCTTTGCAGGCTTCAAATGCGGCTATAGTCTCAGCATTCCAAGGCATCAGTCTTGTATCGTTTTTCTTACTATTTTTCAGTAGTTCATTTAGCGGTCTCTGATTTTTGGCTGCTTCAGATGATGACGATAATAATAATTTAACATGCCAAGAAATCTACGGAGTTGAATTATCGTCTCAGGTCGAGTAAAATTTGTAATTGCTTTTACCTTTTCTGCCCGAGATTTGATACGCTCGCTGTCTCATGTCATCCGAGAAATCCTATGTTCCTCTGCCCAAAATTGCACTTAGCTAGGTTGATCGTTATGCCTGCCTTCTGGAGTTGGAAGACTTGACGCAGATTTTTTTTATGTTGCTCCTCTGATGAAGCTACGAGCTTGTCATCTACGTAAACGAAACAACATTCTAACCTTTGTAGGACTTGGTTTCATGAGTCGCTGGAAGGTTTGTGCTGCATTCCGTAAGCTGAAAGGCATGTTGATTACGAATTCGAACAGACCAAAAGACGTAGTTATCATCATCTTTGGAATGTCTTCCTCGAGAACAGGTATCTGGTGATATATTATAATTAGATCGAACGTGGGAATACATGTTTACCGTGCAGATGGTTGGTGCGAGGTCGTGTGTATATGAGTTAGCGGGTATCTATCTGGGATTGTCACTGCGTTCAGGTCTCGGTAATTCTCACAAGGTTTCCACACTCCGGGTTGCTTCTTCGGTACCAGATGCAATGGTGTCACCCAAGGGCTATTAGAAGGTTGGCAGATCCCAAGCTGCACCAAATATACGAATTCTGCTTTCGCAGTTCTCAACTTGTCTGGCAGTGGTCGCTGCGGTCGGCTGGCAACTGAAGAACCTTTAGTTTGGATGTGGTGAAAAATTCCATGTGCTTCCCTGTCTGTCGGTAACTGCGGTTCCTTGACTCTCGGGTAGTGCGCCAGGATATGATGGTATGTTAAAGTGGAATCTATCATTTTGACGGAAGTGTAGGCAATTTGTCGTTTAAATCTTGGGATATTTAGTTGCGTTAACTTATCGATTAGACGCTCATGTTGAATGTTCTACAAAGCCGTAGTGTTTGAGTAAGTCTGCTCCTATAACCGGACGTGAGTCTGAGACGTCAGCCACGTGACTGGTCTGCGTATTTCAAGGTCTAGCGTGAGTATTTTTTTGTTCGTACGTCATGACCTGTGAGCCGTTGAACGTACAGAATGAGTGGCGTTAGTAAGAATGTTTTCTTGATTCTTGACGACGATAAAAACAAGATGTCTGCGTTTGTATCGATGAGAAAAATTAAGTTCGTTGCTCTATCGGTAACATGGAGCCGGGGAGATCGTCGTTGAGGCTCCGATTGACGCAATCTTATTCGTTTCTCTGAATTGCTTTTGCTTATGCATTACAGGGTGGCGTGCACTTGCGTGCTTGGTCGCCGAAATCTCTGGTGGTAACAGCACTGACCTGTGTCTTTTGTTGCGGTGTCGTGCCCGGTAGTCGTGTGCGATTTTTACTGCGACTCCTTGCTCGGGATTGTTTGGTCAGCTTTTCTACTTGGGTTGATAATATAGCCATTTGTTCAACTGTTTTGATCAACTGTTGCATAGAATCTTGGTAATTTGTTGAAGTTGCCTGTATGCATGGACGTCCACCATGAAGAGTGTTCTTTGAGCTTGTTCATTCAGTTAGTTTGTCCAAATTAGTACCATCAAATATTAGAAGCATCTCTTGAATGCGGTAGGCATGCGTTGTTGTCAGAAGATTGCAGAAGACTCTCGATGGCATTCTTTCCTGCGAGAGCTCTCATTCCATGTAGCAGTTGTGACGGTTTTTTGTTACCAAGCTCGATGCCCAATAAAAATATTTGCATCTGTATTCTTGCGAGTCTGTAAATCTTGCGATTAAGGTTTCTTTAAGTCTATTGTACTTATCGTTTTTTGGAGGATTTCAGAATGTCCGTGATCATCATGGCCTCATCAAGGTGGCGAATGATTGCGCTGTATTTAACGTCGTCCGACTTGACGCGATAAGTGCTGAATTCGGACTCTAATTGGACGAACCATAGCTTCAGGCGATTTTCCAGAAGGTAGGAAGTCGAATGAATCTGAATTTTGTGCCGAATTCTTCGTGTCGAGGCATTATCCTTGATATCTAATATCTTGATATCTTGATATTTAGCATGTTTTCGTTCCTGTGTGCTGTGTGCTGTGTGCGAGTTTTCTTTTCCTATGGATGTGTTAACCGGAGGGATTGGCGGCAGCGTCCTTGACGAAATGTTGGCACGTACTCGTAATAATGGCGATTGTTTGATTCGCGGTTGCGATCTGTTGATCACGTTGGGTGATCGCGTCTGCAGATCATATCGGGGTCACCAATTATGTAGCGGATTGGTACATATAAAAAATGTAGGTATTGGAGGAAATTCAAATTCATAATAACAATGTTCGTTTATTTATTATTACATGCAATATCTTACCTCGATAATGTAACTCGATTTGACTCGTGTATGTGGACGGTTAGAGAAATCAAGAAAAGAAGACATCTAGATGAGAAATTTTTAGCATGTTCGTGAGAGCGTGCCATCTGATCGTGAAGTGTGTGAGTCTAAGCGAGTATAACACATGGTTGAAGTTTAACTGAAAGAGTGCGACAATGTGTGTGTGTGTGTGTGTGTGTGTGTGTGTGTGTGTATGTGTGTGTGTGTCTCCACAGTTTGATATTTATTTAAAACGAGAAAGAGAGTTCTAGAATAGTTTAAGGGACTCCGCACAATAAAAGGAACAGGGAACAGAAACAGAATAAGAATTTCAACTTAGAAATTGTGTATTCCACAATACATAATTTCTGATATGTTGAAATTTTTATTTTCTGTCCTCTGTTTCCTGTTCCTTTTATTGCGGAGCTCATAATGCAGGAACAGGAAACAGATCATAGATCTGAAGTCAGTGCAAGCAATGATCTGTTTTCTGTTCCTGCATTAGACTACTCTAGAACTCTCTTTCTCGCTTTCGACAAGTATCAAATTGTAGCAGATTGTTACATATAATGAATAAAGATATTGGAGGAAACACGGATTCGTAAATAACAAATGTTTGTTTATTTAATAGTACATACAACATCTTATCGCGACAGTGTGACTTGATTTGATTTTTGTATCTGGACCGTTTTAGAATAAGGGAACCAAAAAAATATATAGATGCGGAATTCAGCATGATATTCGTGAGAGTGCGCCATCACGGAGTGTGAGTCTAAGCGAATATGAAGACATGGTTGGAATATGACTGAGAGAGGGAGAGTATGTGTGTGTGTGTGTGTGTGTGTGTGTGTGTGTGTGTGTGAAGAAGTGTAAACGTGTAACTATCTCCCTTTAAGTTCCAGAAGTGTACACTAGTTCAATTATAAAAAACAAACCTCTAGTGCAGCCAGTACAATGTACTGAGCTCGTGTACTGAGTTCTATTGCACTGGAAAAAACATCGTGGCTGACGCCATTTTGGGAACAGAAAACATTTTAATATACTTTTTGAACTAATGCAATCAATGCAGAAACAGAAAACAAACATCAGTGCTCTTTAGGTTAATTTAGAGCGAACAAATCTAAGGTATACCATTCCCGAGAATGCGCAGTAGAAGACTGAATTATGGCTAAAATTTGATTGGTTATTCCGATATATCAATGTTATTATACGCAGGAAGTGCATTGTGACCAAAATGGATTGTTTCCAATATTGCTATCGCCATTATGCGTAATGATACACTTTGTATTCTTATATTATGACTCTGATGCTTTTAGCTGCGGTCGATTTGGACACTTTCAGCGCTTTTTAGGAATGGAGTTTCGAAAAGGTGAATTTTTCTCTCCGATTTTCTTGTTGATTGGCGTGCTATTGTATTTTGATACTCCGATTATGAATATGATAATGAATGTGATAATGAATTGCCGACAAGATTATTTTTAAGAAACGATAAATATTTAAGAAACGATTTTTTTTTCATTTTTTGCGCGTTTTATATGAAAAATGCGCCCCTAAGCAGAGGGGGGGGGGAGGTGGGAGTCTTTTCGTGAAAGTCGTAAGTTCCTAAGTGAGTTCTGAAGAACTATTCGGATGTGTCTCAGCACGGGTGCCCTTTTCTCGTATATTTTTAAAAGTGTTGCTAACTTTGACTGAGCATTGAATCACATAGCTGTCCCGCGGTTTTGGATGACCCGTCCATTAAATACAATAGTTGGTTCTGACGCACGTCCATGCGACGAGAGTTGACGCAGACGTCCGGTGTGAGAGAGTTTTGCTATTTTCGGCCATTGCATTTTTAATTTTTATATCTCATAATGGCTGCAAATAGAACGCGGCAATGATTGCCGTGCGGCAGAAGTTGTTGCACTTATAATTTTATGTCCGGCCTCACCTTGCAAAACTTCTAGGCTGTGTTCAGATTCCTCACTGGGTGGATGATCGCTGGATGACTGGGTGAGTGGGACAGAGCCTAGCGAAAAGTATCGAAATGGTTTGGAAATTGAACGCACTCTCGAATTTTATCTCGAAAAAATGACTCGTCTTTGGAGGCGATCCAATTTTGGAGCCAATTTTCGATTTCTGCGAAAGAAATAAATCGGTGACTTGCTGCATCCTTCGGAACAACCAGTAATCAAAAGGAGCAATATCCGGAGAATACGACGGATGCGGTAAAACATTCCATTTGAGCGTTTCCAAATATTTTTTGACGACTTTAGCGACATGAGGCTGAGAGTTGTGATGAAAAAGAATAACTTTATCGTGTTTTTGCTCATATTCCGGCCGTTTTTCTCGCAATGCACGGCTCAAACGAATCAATTGTAGTCGATACCGATCGTCCGTAATGGAATCGCCAAGTTTCAGCAACTCATAGTAAACAAGACCCTTTTGATCCCACCAGATATAGAGCATGATCTACGAAGCATGAATTAATTATTACTGAACGTTTCGACGAATCTAATTAAAATTAGATTCGTCGAAACATTCAGTAATATCAGAACACATATTAGAACATAACCACTTTTTCGATTGGGAGAACACAAAAATTTTAGATATTGAACATATTATAACTACCATAAAAGATTAATAACAAAAATGGTTTATATTAAAAAACAAAAAAACGGTATTAATCATATAAAAGATACTGAGTTGTTTAATACCTCGTATTTTGACATCTTAAAGGAAATTTCTTAAAAGACAAATTGTTTTAAGGAATGAAATGCAATTCCGATAGAAATAACAAATAGAATATTTTGTGTTTTCTCACCAAACCAGTATTGAATGTGTATATATTCTCAATCATTCTGGAGAAGCGACATATGATGTTTTCACTTTAATAATTAAAGAAAAGCGTTATTATATTAGCAGTATTTTTGCATAAAATTGAATGGAAAAATAATGGATTTCTTTTTACTACACCTAATATATTGAAAATTTGGAAGAAATCGAATTACATCATTGATGTTTTTTTTATAAAAAAATTTTTCAGTCAAAATTCCTATTTATTTTAAATTAAATTTGATTTAGACAAATAATCTTGACATTAATCTTATATTATGGGACTAAACGATTGGGACTAAATTTTCGCCGTCAAACGAGAACTGGATTTTGTAATTTTTAATTATGGACATCGATTAAATAACTTATTTGATTTACCATCAATAATCGTTAACTGATATGAAAAATTATTCTCGATTTGCAATATTATTAAGCGAAATAGATAAGTTTATTTAATTATATTGAGGAAAATTCTGTGAGTTTATTGTTAGATATTAATGGTATGTTAAAGTAATTTTAAGATTTTAATAAAACATCTAATACTGTTCGTATATTTGATCGTTGATTTTTGAATTGTTTTGTGTAAATATCAAGTATTATTTATTTATATCATTTGTTTAAACAAAATTATAATTTTCCTTCTTATTAATAAATAATAATCATAATTTATGATTTTTCAGATACCTGCATTATTTTGACGATCGAAAAGTTACAGACGCATGCTGTGGACTGTGACAAAATAACGATTGCGCGGTCCAGCCTATCTAGTGAAGATAACAAAATTATATTTCAATAACCATATTTCAATAATTATGCAATAAGAAATGCATTCCATTCATTGTCTACGCCGACTTGGAATGCAAGACGAAATCCAACAAGGAAGACGTATCGTCGTACGTGAATCAGCAGCATGAAGCGTTTAATATAGGCTACTACGTGCGATGTTCGTACAACGACACATTATCGTCGTATCAGTTCCGTCGCAATGAAGACTGTATAGCGTGGTTCGCGCGACAATTTCAAGACTTGGCGCATCGCATGAAAAATATTGTATCCGCCAACATACCCATGAAAACGTGTCGAAAGAACAATGGGAGGCGTAGCGCGACGCGTTGTCATATCTGCGAGAAACCGTTTGCGCGGATACGCATTGCCATCTCCACCGGCCATAGATACCGCGCTCCAGCGCATTCAAACTGTAACTTAAATTATAAAAATTCGTATTATATTCCGGTTGCATTTCATAATTTCGGACTACGACGCGGATTTTATAATTAAAGAAATTGCTATCGCGTACGATGAAAATGTAGATCTCCTTCTTATAATGAAAGAAAAATACATTTACTAAACACGTTAAAGATACCGCCGAGAAGACAGACTCGCAAAAATGCGTAAACTTATGTTTTATTGATTCTTTCAAATTTCTAAATACAAGCCTTGATAAATTGGCGTCGTATCTCGATAAAGATAAATTAAAAATTGTATTCTGAATTTTGCAAACTCAGCGCGAAGAATTTTGATTTTCGCACACGAAAAGGCATCTTTCCGTTACGAGTACGACTGTGTGAAAAATTGAGGATACGCGCTTATCACCACGCGAATTATTTTTCAGTTCATTGATGGGCGATACCGTATCCGAGAACGATTACGCTCACGCCGCGAACGTTTGGCAACGGTTTTCTATTCGAACGCTCGGTGAGAACAGAGATTTGTACTTGAAAATGGATGTCTTGTTATTAGCCGACATTTTCGAAAATTTCTGCGAAAGCTGTGTCGCTAGTTATGGTCTCGATCCCGCGTATTACTACACCTTGTTTGGTTTCACGTGGAACGCCATGCTGAAACATACGCGTAGATTTGAGTTGCTCACCGACATGATATGATTATGTTCATCGAGCGTGATATACAAATTAATAATAAGTATATGCGTTCATACGATCCATTTCGGCGATCGACGAGTCGCATGCCGATGCTTGCGCGTATTGTAATCTGACACGAAATGCGACAACTTGTTAACCCACTTGTAATTGCCGTTGAGTGTAAACATCTTCCACATATCGTTTTTGAGTGTGCGATTGAACCGCTCGACTACTAACGCTTTCAACGTCGAATACATGGAATAGCGATTAACGTTGTGTTTTTTTTTAAGATTTTCTTCACATCGATGTTGTAAACGCTTCCTCATATTCGTTTGCAAATTTTTCGGACATTTTCCATTCGCTCGAATTATCTCAGCCGTCTCGCTTTCACCCTTGCTCTTGAGAAGTACGACCCACGTGTATTTGCTCAATATGAGTATGTAGTGATGGTCTTTGTTGAAGTACAGTCTCGAGTACGGGCTCATTTCGATGATATCAGCCTGCCACAGATCGTATCTTCGACTATGACGTGTCTTCGCGGAAAATTCTTTTTCACTAGAGCGTTTAATTTCTCGACGAGTCGACGTTTCTCGAAGTTAATTTTTCTCTTTTCATTGGATCTCTTTTTCATGATTCGATACGTAATACGTACAAGAAAAAATGTTTCTCGCTATTGTTTCTCGCTAACGTCACTCGACTGATCCAGTTTGTCGATACGCGATTTAATTTATGTATAATTTATGTATAATAAGACCGACTTTGAAGTTCCTTGATGGCAACATCTCGTTGTTGTGAGCATTGTTGCTCACTCGGTGTGAAGCGTCAGGCAATTGTAGATGATCCACCAGCTCGTTGAGATCATCCCAGTGCACGTAATCGACAGTGTTGTCGTCAGTGTTTCACGCATCCTTGCGTGAGATAATCTCTTTCCAGATTTCTTCTGTGTGTTTCTTGATCGACATCAAGTGCATGATTATGTGTACTTGTATCCTCTGTTGCTGAATATTCTGTGAATGATGCTTGTG
>Ga0157364_1003878_pt1 | contig 14703 bp, 8 predicted proteins | sample AttsexASBM2_FD_111476 | JGI IMG/M metagenome (GOLD analysis project Ga0157364, IMG submission 111476) | Fungus gardens microbial communities from leaf cutter ant in Ribeirão Preto, State of São Paulo, Brazil - Atta sexdens ASBM2 | ecosystem: Host-associated > Fungi > Mycelium > Unclassified ... | reverse complement strand
ATTTTTTTATAAAAATATATATATATATATATATATATATATATATATATATATATATAAAATTCACATTGAATTATTTAAAAAAGCATTAAAGATCTAGTTCCGACTGTTATAGGCTTGAATATTCTTACTTACAATTAGTATTTATTACATTATGGTCTTAAATCATTTATTATTAAAAAATATCTATTAGAAATTTTAGTTATATGTATATATCATAAATATTATAATATAAAGCATTTATTCTATACCTTAATATTTCGAATATTTTAAAAAATATATAAAATGTTTATGTGTTTAAAAAAATGAATAATATTTATTATAAATATTCTGTGTAGGATAAGAAAAAAGGATAAGAAAAAAGATTTGTATAACATAATGAAAATACTTAAATAACATATAAAATAATAAAAGCGAATAATTTAAATTGAAATATTAAAAGAAAAAATAGAGTAAAAAACGTGCAATTAAGAGCTTTAATACGCGATAATTGGTGCGATTATCATATACATATATATTTCGATTGTATTTATTAATCTATTATATAATGTACAAAACTGAACGTTTCGGCTATATTCAAACCATCCTTAGTAGTCTCCAATCATAGCAATAATTGATAATAATCCAACGTTCATAATCTCAAAGAAATTGAGTGCAGCAAGCAAGTCTCACAGATTATCTAGAGTGTATATAACCGTCAGTTACTGAGTTTTAGCTGATTAACTAAGTGTGAGCTATTGCAAACCATAATTGCTCAATAATATAAATTAAATAAATTAAAATTGACAAAATAGATAAAATCAAATTAAATTTCTTGTAAGAACATAACGTTCGCAGAATCAAAAGCAGAGTCTCATGGCGATGAAAGTATTTTTGAATAAATGCAGTGTGCATTCCACAATCTTCTTAATTTTCTTAATTCCAAAATAATTAGGTAAGTAAGTTGGTAAATGATCCAAAATGTTTGCAGTTGAATCTATGTTAACATTATTATTGTTGTTGTTACTTGAAGAAACTTTATCTGATATATGTAAGCTATCTACATGTGTATTACAATCAGATTGATCAGACATGTTGCACAGATATGATACAAATACACTTTATATTGTATTGACAAAAATAATTAATGTTTATGTCAATTAGCCACATCAATTCCTGATGCCACGCAATATTGGAAAAATGTTAAATTCTATCGCTGTGTAATGTCGATTTAACGGTTTATTAAAACAGAATGAAACAGAACGTTAGGCCCAGAGAGAATCAAGGGAAAAAGCGGATTCAGCCAGAAGCCGCCGTTCGTTGGAGTTAGTAGAAAATATGGTAGAAGCGTGATGGAACATATGATGCTGCATACACTAGCATTGTACCTCACTAGTATTGTGTATGTATATATACGTACATGCACACATGCATATTTGCGGAAGTAAACGGAAAAATGGTGGAACCAATCAGAGAAGAGAACGCTATCCGCTTCCTTGATTAAGCTTAGCCTACAATCAGTCGGGAGACGACGTATGTGTGCATGCGCAAAACCGGGCGTCGTTTAGTTTGGTCAGGTCCCATCTTTTATGACTAACGATATCCGACAAGCTGATTTAAGCTGCGTTTCGTTTCACGCATAATACACATAATGTATTGTATCATTTTATTCTTATCTTTCACCGAGTGTCAAACAAAGATAAAATGATACATCATATACATTATGCATGAAACGGAACGCAGTCTTAATTATAGACGAGGCTTTAAACCTTCCAATCGTTTACCTTTCGACTAGTTCCGACAAAACTGAACACAACCGACACGAGAAAGTCGTTCTCGGATCAAGTTATTTATCGAATCTCACTATTGATTAGTGATCAATCAAAATCGAGAGTCAAGCGAAAGTCGAGTAGAGGGGATGCGCAGGGGCTTCTCTCTGTCTGCGCATCAACTCTGGAACTGCGTTCCAACTTCCGAGTTACTTGTGAAGCGCGTGGACTGCAATACTGGTGTAACATTTCGAAATTGTTCCGTTTTTTCAATGCGCGCATAACACGCATGAAGCGCTTGTGAATTCGGAACAGTTTCCTATGCAAATTGTGCACTGAGTGGATTGCATTGATAATGTTAAAAATGGGTGATTGCGATTCATTGATGATTAGTTACAAAGATATAGAACAAATAATTTTTTTTAACTTTTAGAGGTGACTTAAGAATACAAAACATAAATAATACAAAGCACAACACAGCCACAACGCAAGATGTTTTTAACGAAAGTCATATATTTAAAATTTTAAATATAATAAAGTAGACATTTCGGTCAAATCTTGATCATCAGTACAACAAGAATATAAAATGTCTATGAAGCTGACACTCCCACTACAAAAAAAAATTCGCCCGTATAATTAAATGCTAATTTAGTGCTAACTTATTGCTCTAGTCCCGAATTTTATGGTTCTTTCCGTTTTCAAGAAATTAATTTCAAAAGTGGAAATGCTGACTTCACGTTAGAATCCCCACTTCCGTAAAACATATACAGAATACTGTAAACAATAAAATACATATACCAAAATTTTTCGCTACTTGTTTGCTCTAAGATATTGCAAAAAAAATTCGAGAATTTTGAATAATTATACTTACACCAATATCACTATATGTGCGTTAGCACCGCGACACCTCTGGTGAGATTTTTTAATTTAAACAATGAACAATACATTCAGAATTGGAATATTCTCGGAGCAAATAATTTCAAAAACATTTTAAAACTAAAATTAGCTCAGCAATTAATTGCTTTCATGTACTTTATTCTTGTACGCGAGCTAGCACGACCACATTACAAGTTGACTTTTAGTAATTTAAACAATGAGAATAAATTCACAAAGTGTACTGTAACTTTAAAGTGTACTGTAACTTATAATTCGTGAAACTTAATAAAAAATATCTTTATTATAGTATTTTGAAAAGCTCTTGACACCTATTAGATTCTGGAATAAAAAAATGGAATATTCCATTAAAAAAAAATCGAGTCTTGATCTGATCTTGGCGCCATTCAAGATCAAACCGATGTGATTAGTAAATAGATTTTTAAACCCTACAACTTTTGTTTGAAAGATTTTTCTCAAAAATGCTTAATTTCCGAAATATTAAGAGATTTCCATACTTTTGTGGATCGATCCTGTATGATATACATATATTACTATTACATTATATTACTATATTATTATTAAATATTATGTTATTTTATAACATATTTTTAATTGTTAGTTAAAAGTATTTAATATAATAACGTAACGTAACATTAAACTTTGAAAAGATTGACTTTCAAATTTAAAAACTCATAAATAAAGATAAAATAAACTAATTATAATATAAAATAAACAACTTTCAAGGCTTCAAGTTATTTATTTCGACTTCGCCATAATATAATATTCTTCTTTAGAGTTCTTAGAAAGATTTCTGAGCCATTTAAGGGTCACAGTACCACGAATATTCGTTCCGAATTACACACGAAGTGCATAGACTATATCAGATGTACCAACTGCCTTCAAGTCATAAGAGAAGCAGTCAATATACTGGGAGGGGTGCTACGAATTCAGTATGGTTAGTACAATCTAGAGAATTCGTAGCACTTTCGAAGCGCGCAATAGTTAATGACTTTCTGTGCAGTCTACACACTTCATACATAACTCGGAATGCATCCTCTATATGATAATCCGTAGTTGATTAATCGCAATAAGTTAACACTTTTAGGCCGGTATTTATAATTTTTATTTTAAGACCTTAAGTACTCAGATAGCAAAGCGTGTCTCAACAAAATCGCACAAATCTGTGATTGCTTATGATGCTGGCAACTGCTATAGATTTATCTTCAACGATTTCGAATATGCTGACATTGTAGCAACATGCAGGCAACATGTGTATATGTTAATATTCTTGAGGTTCTACGGCTGCTTTCTATATAAAAATTATGCGTTTCGAATCTGATATTGATCAGGTTACCCTGAATGAAGTGAACTGCAAGATTCACGCAACGTTGACATTCAAGAATGGATCTGGACGAATGGAATGGAGGAAACCCGCGAAACGCATAATCTTTATAATGTATATATGTATTGTCAGTAGTATGTATTAACAGCAAGATAGCTGCTTCAGTGTTATCAGCAATATGACAGCATATTATTAGTAATACTGCATATTATTATGGCAACATGATGGCAATAGAATTTTGATGATGACGATTTTAAAATTGTTGACAAACTGGCCAGTTGCTACTCAAAGTTATCGTATCGTGAAGGCATCAAGCTAACAAATGAGGACTTAATTGCTTGCAATTCTGGTGGTAGTAACACATGCTTAGCAAACAAGCCAACAACAAGACAGATACGCTATCTGCTAATGTCTTAAAATATTAATACGACCCTTTGATCGTAACAATAAAGGCAATTTTAAATATAAGAATCAACTATGAATACCTGCCTTAAGGCCGGTTTTACCAACGCTGAAATATCTGATCGACCAATTAACTTTGTCACTAAAATTGCCACGACGGAATTTAAAAAATCTCTGTCTTAATTTCTAATCTATTCATAAAGAAAAAATGTATCATGCATAATAATTTAATAAATTAGACTTTGAAATACATTTTGAGTATTTTTAAAAATACATATTTTCTAACAGATTTGTTGTCAAGAAATTAGATTAGAGATTATAAGTTAGGTTTAGAGATGATAAGTTTTCAGTTTAGCAGTTGACAACTTTTAAATTTAATTGGCCAATTAAATAACGTGGCTTAATGCAAGATAGTATCATCCAAAAAGTAAATATAAAATGTACCTAAATATAGTTACATAAGAAATGATACCTAGGTATCAGAAAGAAAATGTATCTCGGTACAGTTCTAGGTATGAAAATGTATAGTTATAGTACCTAGGCACAATATAGCCCAGTAACCCAATAGCGATACTGAATGTTGTCGGCACCTTTGATGTAAGTATCCTAGGTCACATGACTTGCCGGCATGTTGAAGTGTACATAGTAGAGCTATGATAGAAATAGGTTCTTAAATTTGAATTTCTATTAAGCTTCTAATACGTTCGCCATTCCTAAGTCTATACACCGACACATGCGCGCTAACAATTGCAGATCACTAAAAAAATTCAGTGTCGCTACTGGGTGTAGTTATATACTGTGACTTAGGTGTTACATAATATTTTTCATATGCCACCTTAGAACATCATATATATAATTTTTTATCGTACTTTTTTTGTTGAACTTGAAATGTTGCTTTGTAAAATTATTTTCAAGTGTCGCATAACGTTTTGATATCGCGAAGAACAATTTTTTTGCGCAATAGATGCTTTGAGCAAAAACGCCGTTGAATGCAAGTGTGATACGTCTGCAGCCGTCTGCTAAGTCCATTTATCCTCAACGTCATTATTTTGATATTATTTACACTTATTTCGCAAATAACAGATTTGAAACTTGGATATTTCGATAGTAAAAGATTCCTACGTTACTTTTAACCCAGGAGTGGTCGCGCTATGGTCATTTTGTCGTACTCTTCCGTTTTCTATTTATATCTTTCAATTTATTGGCATTATATTATTATATTTTTACCTTTACGTAAATGTTTGTTAATGTTTTTTCATATAGTATGCGAAAATTAATGATGTAAACACGCTTCTATCTAAAATTTGATTGTAACGCTCGGTTTAAAAAACGGCACGCGCACTTACATTAGTCTTCTTTTTTTTTTTTATTGGCTCTCGTAGTCAGCCTTGCCACGATCTGAGTATCGATCATGTAATTTTCCCCTAGGGTGAAATCGTGAAAAGTAAAAACTTTCACGTGAACTGGACGATTATGTAACTTTCAAACTGCGGAAACGTGAAATTTTTTTTTTGAACTTTGTTAGCCATAAAATTTGTGAATAGAAAGATAGAAATGTAAGGAAAAAGTATGATGCATTAATATCTATATTGTCTTGTGTGTGCGTGCGTGCGTGCGTGTGTTGTATGAATTATTTTAGTAAGTGTGAGCAGCATTTGATATTGGAAAATAAAATCAATATTAAAATTTTAAAGATCTAACACAGAGTGTAAGAATTAATACTTACTATTTTAATTTATTATATGAACACGATTTAGTCTTATTCAAACTCTTAAATTAAATATTTTCAGGTTATGAATACAATATTTATATATCATAAAGGCAAATGTTTTAGAATATATTATTACTTTAATTTATTAGCGATCATTTGGTATCATTTAATACGTGTACAAATAAAATATTATTTAAATTCCGGTAATTGTGTGTGTAAACATAATGTATAAAAATTAAATATACCTTCATTTACATGTGATATGTTTAGTGATTTTACTTTTCACAAATCCTTCGTACATGATCGCTCGGAAAAGTTCACCCGGAATCTGAATGAGCGAAATTGTGAAAAGTGAAACTTTCCGCTCGAAATTACATCGCTGGCTATAAATTAGTTCAAAAATGCAGATAATAAATCAAAAAAAGGAAATAATCACGAAAAAGCTCCGCAATCACAAATTATGGATGTTACATCCAAGCCAAGATAGAACACGTCCCGGTACGCAATAGTAAACTCACTTACATTAGTGTAATTAGTGTTTGTAGTCTCATTTTCTTATTAATTATTATTTATCGTAATTATAATCATATATATATTCTAGTTATAACACGTATATGTGCGAAAATATATTTTGGTCAAAATGACCAGGACACCTACTTAGTTTCGAGACGCGCGAGTTAAGAAAACATTTTGCTACATCTAGTATACCAAAGAATAAAGAAATCTTGTGTGTACTATTTGATAGATTTGTTGATTTGTTTTATGTATTTTAGTATTGAAATTGATAATTTTAATGTATGATGTTGAAATGATGCTTTTATTGCCCGTCCAGTTAAGCTAATATTAAGCTAGTCTCCCCGGCGATAAATGAATTCTAATATATACCAAAATTAGGTGCTAATTAGATGCATGAAATTAAGTACTCGAACCGCAGAAAAAAATTATGGGGCTACCTTAATATTAAGTTAGCCTCCCCAATAAAAAAAGAAAAATATTTATTGCGTAAACAAACAAAACAAATACAGAATTAGGTGTTTTAAGGAATAATTGAAATAATTCGAAAATATATATCATATACAGAATTATATACAAAACTTAGGCGTCACTCGAACAATCGGCAACTTACAAGAAAGAAATTGCTCTCTTGACCTCGAAGATAGGTCAACTCACAAGAAAGAAGTTGCTTTAAAAAATTAGGTACTCAGACAAATTTGGTATTAAAATGTTTGTTTGAAAGTTATATCGTTGGCATTAGCATTACGCAAAATGTCCGACGGCTAAAACCTCTTGAATGTTATGCAGGATCATGTCCTGGATAACATTTATCAAGATTAAAGTCATTGGAGTCATTGTACCTCTTATATTCATTTTTAAAAATGAATTCATAATGCAAAAAAATACGCGTGCAAGCGATATGAGTCTTAAATGATGGATGCAAGAGGATGCATCTGCTAGCGTTATGAGAGTCACATTCGTGCGAGTACTCGCGATCATTGTGCGGGCATTTTGTTGTCTGAGTTGTTGCAACTTCATTGACTCTGTGAAGTGAGTACAATTTTTGTTTCTATTCTCTAGCTTATTCATATTTTCTAATGATTTTTTTTTAATTTTAGCCTGAGTTTTTTCCATTCAGCTTAATAACTATGTTGGACAACTTGCTCTTACGAATGTTCCACAACGGTCGCATACAAAAAGAGAGAAATTTTTGAAGACACTGATTACGATTTATTAATTGCTATAATTATTAAGATTATAACGTTGAAGATGACTCAAACAAGAGTCAAACATATAAAATCATATGGCCCTGCTAATTAAATGTATATCTCAAAATCTTTAACAACCAGAGATTATCTTCTGTACAAATTTTTTTATTTTGTTATATGAATATATTTTATTTATTATAATGTTTTTAAGAATAAAATTGCAAAACTTGAATCTTTAATAGATTTTGTAGCTTCGTAAAATGTAAGCCAAAACGAGTTTTATTGCAAAATATTTCTTCTATGAAACAATATAATGAGTGCACATGTAGCTGCACGAATGAGGTGTAAATGAGTTGGCTTATCACTCCTGTCGACCTTTAAAAGTTAATTGCATGACATAGCACGTGGAAAAGGTTCCTGATATTGGTGGAAATTTAAAATAACTAGTAAGAAAAGCTAGTTTGCAGAGAAGTCATACTCAATGCCAAAGCATTTTACATATGGATCAAAAATAATTTAAAAGGGACATCAATTTTATTTAGTCCAAAAATTAATATATCAAATTAATATAATATAATAAATTAAATAAATTTTTGAATTCGCATTTTAAAGAGAAAATTAGGTACATTAAAATATCATGTGATTATTTCTGCGAAAGATCAATTTATTTTAAAAGAATTAAGTTATAATGAAAAACGACAGCTCTTTCTAAAGGAAAAGAAGAAATAAGTGTCTAAAGAATAAGGGTCTAAAGAACATAAAAGGCTTCAGAATTATTTTTCATTTCATAATTATATATTAAAAATGTATTATGTAGTAATTAGTTATTATATATAAATGTATTATGTAATAGGTATTAAGTAATTAATTAATTTTGACGAAAATTTAAATTCTATTTAAAAAAAAGATTCATTTATTAGTAGATTGCATTGCGATCCCAAAATTTTTTTTACGACATCGCATTCTATATATATTGAAGTATTTTTGAGAATTTTTTAAAAGTGAAAAGTCAGATTTTTAAAAGTGGATATAATTTTTCATTTATTTTTTATTTTTATTTATTTTTTATTATAATTTATTTTTTACTCATAAAGTGATAACATTGATTTTTTCCATACTATTTATTTTTTTTTCATTAAAATTAACTTTTTTTATCTAAAAGTACGCAAAAAAATTCTAAAAAATTTGTATATATAAAAATTTTATGTACTTTTAACTGCAAATGACAAAAGAGAACTTCTTTAAACGATTATCTTTAATATCCGGGATGTAAGATATAATACTTATGTTTTTATCTTCGACATTATATAATATGTCCATTTATATGTTTTCATGATTATTTTAAAGATCTCAAACAATTTATTTTTAGGTGGACTCCTTTCATGTGAAATGCCTCTTACATAATGTTCTTATGGATTCACCCTTGTCATTTATAATCTATAGATAATATATCTAAATCAATGCCTTTAAACAGGGGATTTCTAACTGGGGATCTTAAGTGCTTGTATAATTCTGTGTGAATTTATATATTATATATGTAGGCCTTTAAAATGTGCTCTGAAATTTTCGATCTTGAAAACGCAAACTCTATTAAATTCTGCAGTAACATCACGAGTTAAATCGATTAACAATTTTTAACAATTTGGTGCTTTTCCGCATTTTAGAATGATCTTAGTAATGCTGAGTGACATATTAAAATCTGCAAATAAATTAATTCTTATTGCGAAAAATATTATCTCAGTCGGAAGTTGAATCCGGATCTTTTGCATTCCGTGCGAGCGTCCTAAGCCTTTAGACTACCGAGATCTTAGTAATATTCTTCAGAATAATTGGCATATGTAGAAACAATGTTTCTACATACTTAGTCGACGTAAACAAACAATATTAAATCTTATAAGACCGTATCTGTGAAGAACAGAACCTATAAAAATCAATGTCTTTAAATGATTTAGCTGGATCTTCACATAGAATTATACAAGCACTTAAGATCCAGCTAAATCGTTTAAAGACATCGATTTCTATAGGTATGTTTCTCGCAAATACGATTCTATGAGATTTAATATTGCTTTTTATAATTGCAGATTTAGTTCTACAGGATTTAGAATCAGATTTGATAAATAAACTTCCTTTTTTTTTTAATTTTATTACAGATATGTTGATAATTAATTTTAAAATATATTAATTTTAAAATAATTTTGACTCAGTTTTTACACACATATATACCATTCTGAATGTTTTCAATAAATACTATCCTGGACTGAAAGTTCATGATGGAATTAGGTGTTATTCTTAAAGAAAGATCATTATTTAATCTGTGACTTATATTATACATCTATCACTTCTTTAACATACTTGAATTATTTTTCTTGTTATTCTATGTGTTAAAAAGTGGATATAATTATTAATTTAATTGATAGAGTCCACAGTGGGACCAATTGTCGAAAAAATGGTCAAACATGTATTACATTATTACAAAAAGCTGTATTCATAAATTTTTTGGCGAACATGATTTTAATATAGAAATAAAAATTTTTTGGTAACGAATTCGATTTGGCGAATTTTATTAATGTAAAAATTTTAATTTTGTTTAAAATAACATAACATGGCTCAAGACGCTACGGCTAACGTTTGTATGCATGCGATGGCCTCTAGAGACGCTAATATAATATGCAATACTGCCATGAGCTGGCTGAATATCTCATAAAAAGAAATGCTCACAGCTCTAATAAGAAGGCGTAGAAAGATCTTAAAAAGAGATCTCACATCTCCTTGGTTTTCTTTAAGTGTGCTCTTTTATAGAGATTTGGAAAAGTATCATATATGTATATTTGAAACTACAATAAAATATATAATAATCCGTTGTAATCAGTCTAAATATATCTACTATTTTGCATATCTTTGTAACAATCTGACTTTTGCACGGAATAGCTCGTTGGAATTAATATTGCGGAACGCAAAAGAAGTTCTGGCGGGGAGATAAGATGGAAAAGTAGAAATCGGTACATTTACTACTGAAATGTAGATAATATGTATGTACGAGTATATTTAATGTATAACTGTGTATGTGTGACGGTGTGTATATGTGACGTGGTCTGGCTCGATTTCATCGCTTTCGGTTGCCGATCGCGTGCGAATCACGCATGTCAGGCGTGCGGTGCGGCACATCTGGTTGGTATAGACGTGGTATACGAGTACGCGTCAGCCAATCGCGGTCGCGTTCGCGGTTCTCGTTACGAATCGCGTGGATTTTTTCCAATGCAACGGAGAAAACCAAGGATGCGTTTTGGACACTCAACGGCCGAGAACTCTCTGGAATTGTGCCGGTGCGTGGAGAGCGACAAATGAGCCAATGGCCAGTGGAGAACGCTCGGCGTATTGGAGAAACTCTCCGACACAGAAAATTCCTATCGGTACAGTCGCACTGGCGTTAGTTGGTCGGCGGTCAAGAAGATTCGGTAAGTCAGACTACTCTGTCTCAGATTGCTTCCGTCGATGCAGCGGATTTGAAATACGCCGGTCGGTTGCTGCCGAGAACTCTCGACAGTGGTAGAGCACTCTACCACTTTTTCGTGCTTGGGGTCGGAGGATACAGATCTGGAAAAATATCGGAATCGGAGTAAGCAGGAAAAAGAAGAAATTTTTGTCAAGATAAGTTTGGTTTTTTACTAATTCTTGCTCCCGCTCGTATTATTCCGGAATCGTTCGGCGATTTCCGCCGATTAACAATATGAATGAGCTACAACGGAATTTGGTGGAATTCGGATGCATTCGGTTAACTCCGGCGAAGTTACTGTACCTGTGAATTAGTTTTTGATTTATTAAAAAATATGCGGGCGCACCGCGCTCTCATCATTGCATCCCTGGTGTGTGCAACGGCATCTGGTTAGATTTTATGCCGGGGACGATGCATATAAGGGGTACATCGTTACACACACACACATCTTCATTTTATTTTTAAACTTTTAAAATTTTATTTTTAGTTCCTAATTCATTCCAAATTTATTTTATATTTCCTTGTTCTTATAAAATTTCGTATATCGCATCAATAAGTAAGGGGATGTTAGGAATCTGCCATTTCTGATTCTATAATTAAAAATTAGATTTGTTTGTTATGTTCTAAATAACTGTTTATAAATGATACTTGTACAAAAATGAAAAAAAAAGAAGTAATTTGATCTTAGAAAAGAAAGATACGAATTTGGTTATTTCAGAAATTCTCGCAATAATATAGATTAATAGATCGACTGTTCATGCAAAAGGATTTGAACGCTTAAGACTTGCAGTAACATTTTTAAATGCGAAATATAAAACTAAGTATAAAGTTATAAAATGTACAAAAGAAAGATTTTGCCAAAAATGCAAAATGGTTAGATTCAGAATTCAGTATTCCTCATTTATTTTTTGAAAACAAAAATTTATTGATGAAAATGAGAAAATCATCCATTCCTTTTGATGATAAATTAAAATGGAAAGAAGTTGCTGCACTCAGTTTAGCAACTGAATAATTCGCGCAAAATTTTATCGGCTGCTTCTTATGCAGCTAGAAAATCCAGAAATAATGATACATCTGCTTGTTTTAAGCAGTAATCCAGAAAGGCCAAAAAAAATTTTTTAAATCCTTGAAAAAAATTAAATAAATTCTTGAAAAAGAGCTACAAAAAAAACCCAGAGGAAGATTTAGCTTTTCTTTTACATAATAATTCAAAACAGTTATGCATAAATATAAGATTAGAGTATAAAATCTCTGTTCCAAGTTACAACGTAGTCCGTAATATTAAAAAAAACTTAAGATCATCAAAAGAAGTTATAACTATTTCTGAAAATATCGCAGAAATTTCGATGCAGGAACTGTTAAATCTTACTATCAAAAAGATTATTGAATTACAGAAAGACATACTTCTGCGATACGCTCAAACAGCTAACTGCGTAAACAATAAGATTAAAATGGTTTTAATATCTTCATGGAACTTTGAGTACAGGACACTTGAAATATAAGTAATATATGCCAAATATTATCATATTATGACATTCATTTGGTTGTTGATGAAAACATGTTTGCTATTTCCTGATTTTTTTGCGTTTATCGACAGGTCATATTATATGGAATAATAATCTGTCCCAGTCATCCATGTCATGTAGATCTATCAAACTAGAGTTTGCTCGGGAAACGAAAGAGCTGATTTTAAATGAAAAGAAATATATAGATGACTAAATAAAATATTTGAAAGATTTTGAAATCACTCTGGAAGGCTATTATTTCAAAATTTAATTTCTTTTATCATTGACATTAATAGATGGAAAGGTATTATTGAATATTATTACAAATACAAAATCATCCCTAAAAGTTGTCCGATATGTAAAATCCTAAAGATTTTAATAATCTTTCTAATGTAAAATCAGGTAAATTCCAAGCATTTGAAAATTCGCTGCAGTACGGAATCAGTCCCGTTCATGCTTGGATCAGAATGTTTGAATGTTGTTTACATATATCACGTAGATTAGATATAAAACTTGGCACGTTCGAGGGATTGAAAATAAAGAAAAATATATAAAAAGAAAAAAACAACAAACAAGTACAACAAATTCTTTAAGAGAAGTTGGGTTTACGTGAGAATAAATTCAGAATAAAATCAGGTAATAGTGGAACCACGAATGATGATAATATTGCACGCAGAGTGCAATCTTTACAAATGCAGAAATACTATCAAAATGTCTTGGACTTCAAATTGCTTAACAATTTTAGATTTATCTTAATAAGTCTGTCTTGTCACCTTCCTCTCTATGCGAATCAGTTTGAAAACTTATGTTATTCACAACAAAAAATAACAAATAACCATGGAGGATGTTTTACAGACTAATAGATACATTAGATCCGATTATTTTAAATTTAAATGTACAATCTAGTCTACAGAAAAATAGAATACCAATTCCTAAAGAAGTATTACATTTATTAGACATTCCTAAAAGCGAAATGGTTGAGGAAATAATATTAAGTGGTAATGACGATCAGGAAAATAGCGATATTAATGAAGAAACAGACTTTGAGTACTTAAAAAATACTGAATTAATTAATCCGACGAGGAAGATGATTAGTTGAATTACTATGAGACAATCAATATTTCAGTATAACATATTTAATATAAATTATATAATGATAAATTTAATACAGTAAAGTTAAAATAATAAAATAATGAAACAATAAAAACAATAAAAACAATAAAATTTTTTAAAAATTAAAAAAGAAACAAAAACATGGAATCGTCGGCCACTACGTTCGTAATTTCGGATTCGGGCAAAGGTGGCAACTATAAAAAATTTTAAAAATTATTTATATTTTATTTTTAGTAGGAGCATTATAAAATTTTATTGCATAAGCAATTAACTTGTATACGCATCTTTTATACAGGCATTTTGAATTTTCTTCCAATACTAGAATCATCATGATCAACCATAAAAAAAAACCCACTGTTATGCAACTTAAAAAAACCTCTTAGAAACCAATTATTATATGTTTTAAACAATATTTTAAAATTCAAATCCGCCATATTGGTTCCGCCATTTTATTTTTGAGATCAGAATCATGTTCAGCAACCCAAAAAACTTATAAATACAGCTTTCTGTAACAATGTAATATATCTTTGACTTTTGGTCACTTTTGATAGTCCATCCTACCACATGCGCGACATCTAAATTTTACAAACTTTCAGCTTTGAAATTGAAATTTAAGAAAATTGGCAAAGGACTCCGCACAAATCTTATGTAAAATGGATCCCAGTCAAATTGACACTGAAATTGTTCTAAAATGTAGATCATAATATATATATGGATTGTATGTGTGTGTGTGTGTGTGTGCGTGCGTGCGTGCGTGCGTGCGTGCGTGCGTGCGTGCGTGCGTGTGTGTGTGTGTGTGTATGTGTGTAT
>Ga0157364_1003876_pt1 | contig 14703 bp, 9 predicted proteins | sample AttsexASBM2_FD_111476 | JGI IMG/M metagenome (GOLD analysis project Ga0157364, IMG submission 111476) | Fungus gardens microbial communities from leaf cutter ant in Ribeirão Preto, State of São Paulo, Brazil - Atta sexdens ASBM2 | ecosystem: Host-associated > Fungi > Mycelium > Unclassified ... | reverse complement strand
TTTCTTCATATTGAAGCAAAAAATTAAAACCTCCCGCAAATGACGAGAATTTGGCTCGTAAACTGACATTTTCAATCGAGAATAATTTTATGATGCAGACACAAATCGACTAATGTTTCTATGAGATTATGTTGACAGATGCCCAAGTTTATTGTATGACGTCTATGATCTATTTCGACCATCACTTACCGCTAAAGCCATCTATAGGAAAACGGCGGAAGCAAAGTTGTACACCTAATATAAAAGATATATATTATGTCAATTTGTGGGGGTGCTTGACGTTTATATAAGGCTAAGGCTGTACATCTAGAATTTGTTTTAATATATGTATGTAATAAGTACTGTACATTATTATCATCACCTTAGCAATTCATTTATTAACAAGTAATAATAACATAAGTAATTTTATTTATTAGAAATTTTTTATATTATTACCTTCATAAAGGATAGAAAATATAATATCTTTCAGAGTTTATGCCAGTATATATTGAACATTATTTTTGAAACATTTATTGATTACAAATAAAAGCCGTGCAAACTTTAATTCATAGGGCTTTGAACAAATATTGCATTGCGTATATACATATCTTAATTCTTAATATTTTAATAATAATATATTTACGCAACAACTACGTAATGTATGCATAAGGAAATAAAAAAACAAAATCAGTTGGATAGCGAAAAATTAATATTAGCTGAATTTAAAATTGAAAATAATAACAGAAAAATGATTGACATTTATTAACTGAGAACTTATTCCAAAATTAATAAAAATGTATAGCATCTATTATAAATATTATATATATAATTTAATTTTATAAATTATGTTATAAATTTTATATTATTAGAAATATATATATTGAGCTTATTACCACGGTATTACAATTACTAACAGTGTAATATTCTCCTCTTTATTTTTTCACTGATTTTTTATCCGAAAATATTGAAGGCAGCGTTTATGAAAATGTCGTATGGATCATGCGAATATCGTAATTTATTCGATCACAAAGCAACAACAATAATATCATTCACTACTCTAAACGTCGAATTTAATACCCTGAACCCATTTAATTAAAATTTAAAAGACCCTTCTATGCATTTTAATTGCACATGCAAATTACGTTACGCGCACATATCGTTTGTCAATATATTTTACCTACGCGCATATGTATATTATTATTTCAAAAGTTGCCATACACTTATTTCTTTATAGATTTAATGTTATTCGTAGTAATTCAAATTAAATTACACAGTAATTTATGTAGTAACTATATTTACTTTTTCAATGATCGTACTCTCATACTTGTCTCCTTATCGGATAAACATAATAAGAACAAAGATTAGTGACTCGTGGAAAACGTTCTTAATCAAATAAAAAATAAAAGAAGTTTCACTCGTTCACGTTGAGCATGCAAATGAATACTTCAGCTTTGCTGTCTAAGCTAACGTAAAGCTTAATATGCAAGCAGTCTTATTATTCTGTCATATGCAATTTTATTAATCATTTATCTTCTGACTCTCTCTCTTTCTTTTCCTTCCTTTCTCTTGCTTTGTTGAATATTTTTATTTTAATATTCTTCTACAGTTACTTTTTATCCTAACTATATGAAGAACACACAAGTAGGTTAATAATAAAACTTAACTTAACGATTCTTACGCTTGTGTATCTAAACTATGTGCAACAGTAAAAATAGAATTTATTGTGATACTTATAACTTTGCTTTTAGGGGTATTGTCGCCAATGACATTTTAGATTTAAATGACGCTTAAAGTATACTATGACGCAGAATGGAATTTTATATTACAATTCTGTGGTATAAGATATTGATTATAATGTCACACACGTGTAATATAGTGATATATACTTATATATTTTTGTCGCTTATTAATGCGTATAAAGTATACAAGTATTTAAGAAGAAAATATTTTTAATACAACTTTTAAGTGCTTCAAGATTATTCTTACAAAATATCTCTTATTCCTGGTCATCGATTATTACATTAAATTAGTATAATATAATGTTGGCCATTGCATGCACGAATATGACATAATCATTCGCGTTTTCATCAAAGATTGTAGTTATCGCTATAGCTATAGTTAAATAACTTACTTGTACACATATACATGAACTATCCAGTATACATGTTATGTACATACTCAAATTCCGGAGCTTTAATATTAGCTACTGGTTCAAAGTGAATTTTCCAATTCAGCATCCAGTCTCTCTGTTACATCATGAAAAGAACAATATATAATCTTTCAATATGTTTTATAATAATGTATCATAATGTCATAATAATACACAATTGCAGTAATAATTGATTTCATTATGAAACAGATTATTATTAGTTCTCATAAAAGCTGATTTAATTAAAACACACTTGATTCGTGAATTGCTTCACTAATTAATCTGCTTTAAATTTTATGATAACTGTTAGTGCTAATCCGGATTACATTTATTTATTCATGATTCTTTTATAATCTACATTAATATGTGTGATGCATTATGTATCTATTCTTTAAGACAGAGGATTGAAGGAGACTATATTCATGTTTGTATAATATATTACATTGACATCTGTCTTTATAGAAAAACTATAATATATTACATCGACATCTGTCTTTATAGAAAAACTTGTTTCATTTCCTAACTCAAATGATTTTCCAGAAACAAAAAATCATGCATGTTTTATTCTCATCTTTCTCATACTCATAAGATACTTGATTTTACTACAAAATGAGAATGATAAGATGCATGTATATTAATATTACATTATATTAACTTAAAATGAAAAATGTTACATATTTTTTAATCTATTTAATCCGTTTAATAAAAAATTATTGCAAATAAAATACGCTTTTTCTGTTATATAAAAATTTCTTATTTTATCATGCGTAAGATAAATTGTTCTAAATTTAGTAAATGAATAGAAAGGTAAAAATTACATTCCTTAGAAATAAGAAGAAACGAATTAAGTGTATAATAAAAGATATTTGCATGCTCGTAATAATAAATGTAATCTCGATTTAAAATATTATCTGATATTTCAGAGTCGTAAAGAACTATGAAAATGTTATGTATTCGTAAATTATTCTCATCACTCACGGTTACAAAAGTTGATCTTAAAAACATTTTGATATGGTATATCATGTTACAAAAACTGTTATAATTATTTTCATTTTTATAAACATGTAACTCTTGAACACATTTATATAAACTTTATGAGAGTTAAGTATTAAATATAAATAAATTTAAAAATAAATATAAGTAAAGCGATATAATTATCATTATTATAAGTTTTAATGGTAATCATACACTACATTTATAATTAAAAGAACAACATTTTCACTCCGTAAAGTTATCTCTCAGAGATTCTAATTTATTAATCAAATTAAATCGTTGTGTTTTCATTGACGAATTAATGAAAACAAAATCATTTTTAGTTAAAAGAAATCTAAGAGATAGAAAAGAGAAAGCTGTGATTTTGCAGAATAAATACGTTGGATACAAACAGATTGCCTTCCTAATTATACATTTTTTCATATGCACTGATTTCTTTCCAATAGAAAAATGATTTTTTTCCAGATATATTATCTTTATGAAGTTGTATATTTTCGCGATCTTCTCTTTCACGAGCTTCTCTTTTACGAGCGCCCTTAATAAACTTATGACCCTCGCTCGCTTTTATCGCCGACTTCACGTTAATGTGGATATCCTGAGACAGGGAAGTGGGGCGTAAAATTTCCGCAATCGCCATCGTTCCAATATTGAATTATATACAAAGAAAAAACACGCATATATATATATATAACTGATAATATAAAAATTAAAACATATATATATATATATATAACTGATAATATAAAATTATGAACAATTTAGTTATAACAAGTTAATAAGAAAGGCTCATATGATTTGTTCGAAAATGATAATTCTAACAAAAAATTATATTTATTTGAAAATCAATATAAAAGACAATTAGAAGAAAAACTATTTTATTGAAAATATACATTTAGCAGCTCTTATTATTTATCATGATATCTATTGCAGTTCTGGACATTTAAGTAAACGTTATATTCTAATATCATATTATAAAGATCGATTCTCTTGCAATGTAGCGCACGGTACTACATTATAACGTTATCTTCTATATCCTTAGAATAGTATGATCTCCGTCGATTGCTAATGTATAGGTGTTTTCGAGCGTAACTACTGTACTCACCGATAACAGGTCATTAATTATCACATCGGAAAACAGATAATCGCATAGGAGAACATTATCTGCGATATTGCGCATCGATTTTATCGCTTTTTCTTGCACTATTGGAAATATAGTTACTTTGTTTACGTAATTATACCTTTCTATATTAATTTAAATCAAATTCGATCGTAGAATTAAATTTACATCAAATTCATAATAATTTTTATATCAATTTGGTCATTTTTATTACGTTAATACATAATTTACTACACAATATAGATTTCTTATAAAACTGATTTCTTTGCACTTATCGAACAGAATCAGTAATCTCAATTGCTTTATCTGGCACAATCGTTATGTCCGACCTATTTCTTTTATTTTAAACTCGCTTTTATAGAAAACAAGTAGGCGGTTTTGTGGAACCAGGATAAGCTTCCTAACTATCGAATGCAAACGTGATATGCGTTGCTAGCACGAAAATACTTGAAAAAGTCGTAAAACGATATATTTAACGTGCATGGAGAAAATACGAGACTTAGCCTCTAGAAAATATACAGGCACAATCAGTATACTGGTACACGAGCGCAAAATCAATTTTCTTTAAAAACGAGCGATGATACTCGACATTATGTTAACATTTTATCGAAACTTTACCGAAACGATAATAAAAGCGTCGATAAGATCAAGTTCTCTCGAAAGTAAAGAAGAAAGATCTCCCTACGTAATTATAATTAAAATATTGTGGTTACTTGAATATACAATTTATTAATGATTATGCAAAGGTTGAATAAAACAGAAATTGAGAAGATATAGCGCTCGCGTACATTAACAGTTTAGCTCTGCATTTGACACACAGCCTGTGTAACAAAGACTTGTAACTTTGATGCAACGTGGTTTCGTAACGATAGTTATTTCTGAAATGCAAACTATAACTTTGTCCAATCCTTGTGACAAACGTATAAAAGGACAATAATTATGGAAAATACATCGTCGCAAAACATAAATTAAATTGACGATTATGATATTTTAGTTAACTGCAGTTAATTGTATATTTTATTATGATAAAAAAGCTTTTTATGATAATATATATATTTATATGTAATGCATAATTATTTGTAGCATTATTATATGTATCAAATTTTTATTATAACAAAAAACTTTTGGTTTTAACAGATTTTTGAAAAGAATAGAATCTTTAATACATTGTTTTTTTAATTTAATTGATATATAAAATTTCTATAATCTTTTATAATAAATATAATAATATAATAGTCAGATAAGAAAGAAAACAAACAAAAGAAAATTTTTCTAATTTATTATAGAATGTAATTTCTTATTATCTACTTACTACAGTTTTTATTACTAATGTATTATTTGACAATTATTCAGTATCTTATTAATTATTACTTGACGAATCTAAGTAATGTGCTAAGAACAAAGAATATATTGAAAAAATAGTTTTCAATTTTTGTTACTTAAAGCAAGTTTTGTTATTATAGGAGATTTTGAGATCCATCTCTCTCTCTCTCTCTCTCTCTCTCTCTCTCTCTCTCTCTTTCTTTCTCTCTCTCTCTCTCTCTCAAGTAAAATCATAAAAACGTTCTACGAAATTACATGGAAGCACTTTGATAAATTCAACATTAATGAAAGAAAGCGCTGATAAATTATGAAAGTATTTCGATCGTTTATACAAGATAGATACATACACAAACGTATACATACAATGGTTAAACTAACTCGTTAAATTTGTTGTAAGTTCACATATAAGCTGCTTATTCATCCATGTGCGCGTAACTTTACGAGCCAGCGCCAAGTGTATTGTTGCAGCCGACAACCTGTCGTGTAGCAATCTCCTTCACCGTCGATAATATTCAATTAGGAGGCAGCAGTCACATGCTTTTCCGTACGACTGTCTTTATCAATACTCCACTCCGACGTTTCGAAGCAATTTCATCTCCCGATATAACAGATGAAATTACTAATTAATGCGCTTGCATTTAATCACGACGTGAATAATATTATGCAATTTCTGCGATAAGGAATACGAGCATATATTTCTAAATCGGCGAGACACTGTAATTTTGTGACATTGCACAAAAGAGAGTATTGTGTTTCGAGCTATTCATTATTTTCCTGTATTATCGAGAATCATCTGGTTCCGTGACAAAAGTCCATTCGTTCAACGTTTATTCGAAAGTTATGTTTATGAGCAAAATGTCTTTCCCCTTTCCTCTCTCCCCCTTTTTCCTCCCTTAATTTTCTATCGATTTTTGTGTGAGTCAGTATCCAGAGCACGAAAGGATTTAATAGAGAAAAAGAGAAAAATAGCATCCTCGTTCTTTGCTCTTAGAAATGCACCGGTAACTTCCGAGAATCGCTGTGAAAAGTCCGTTGATTTCTATGAATCGATATTACCTTGAACACAAAATTCCATCGATCGCCACGACGCGACAGATGGATTTCCATTTAGTAAATCGATTGCGTATCTCTCGTAAATTCTCACTTTCAGTTAAGTGACATTCGCACGGACTTTACATTTGTCAGGCTTCGCGATTGTGTTAGTCGGCTTACAATTTGTTCAACGTTGAGTGATCATTTGGGTATTAGTGATTCTCATGCATCAGTCAGTCTTTCTCCTTGAACGTATTACGTATTTCTTTGCTGAATATTTAATCTTTCTTTATGTACATAGAGAGAATATAATATATAAAATGTTAAAATATTTTTTAACATTTAAGTTGAAGTATATAAATGACATTATTTTATTAAATGAGCAAATTATTTGGATTATTTGGACCTAAAGTGACAATTTTTGAACGATACAATCTATACGATTACAATGAAGTTCTAATTTATAGAAAAGAAAAACTTCGAGCCTTCTTCCAATTACCGCAAATTAAAGCAAAGGTTCACTTGCATTTTACATTTTAAACAGGACTTTAGAATTTAGTGTGATTTTCATAACTGCAGGGTTACTTAAGAGTTTTATATAATAAATTAATATTAAATTATATTAAATAAAGATACGGATCTATTGAAATCAATTTTTTAATTTAATTATCAAGGTTTAGTTTGCTGAAATAGCTCATTGGAATCGATCGCTCTGTTAGGAATATTTTATGACTTTCAATTTATATGATGTTTAATTGATCAATAAATGAATTTTAATTAAATTTATATATCGTTAAACCATATCAAAGAGTTTTTTTAGTAAATAATTACACACTGTTTATTGTGTTGACTCGCAATACTCTTTTATTTTTAATTTTTTATTGTTAAATTGATATTAAATAAAAAAACATAATCGGATATACTAAGCATTATCTCATTAACACAAGATAAATGAATGATTATCAGTTTTATGTAATAACGAATAATTAATGTGGACGAACAGCTAAAGTTGTATCGAATTAACGCTGCAGCACAAATTAAAGTTTGCAACTGACAAGATAAACATTTAAAATATAAAGAGATCTTTGTGAATACAGACATCGGCGAAAGTACAAGAGAAAGATAGGAACCGTGCCAATTTTCAAGAAAGATCTCCGAAGACTTCAGATATCTTTGTGCTTTCCGTCTGCTTTCCTGCTGTTTGACTCAATATTACAGTAAAAGTTTCTACTATCATAATATTGATTCAAATGGCAGGAATGCAGCCTAATCTTCCGGCCTACTTGACGTTATAAAATATTGAAGATTGAGAGCAATACCACCGGAAAAAACGAAAATTCAAGGACAAACCTTCCTTTGCCCGCTATTCCAAAAACCTGCTTATATCTCTTCTTTTTTTTACATTAAGCATTGCAAAGAAACTTGCAGAATTCGATACACAGCCAGCACGTGGAAAAGTGAGTTACTGTTGTAACGTAAGTCACACGAGAATTGATGAAAAATGTAAACGAATCGACAAGATGCAGGTGAAAAGTTTTCGACGTATCTTTTCTTTAATCCGATGAGATACTTGATAAATTGACTCAAGTTTCCTTTGAGTGCAGTTCTCGAAGGGAAGAAGTTACGAGATTAGCGCAGATGGTACGACCTTTCCGTGGCAACTCTGACGTCAATCAAGTATCTTAAATTCGAAACAAAGCTTTAATTGTTTCTCTATATTCGAACAACAAATAATTTTGCATTAATATAAAATAATTTTAACATTGAAATATTTTTAAAACCTATTTTTAAACTCTCGGTTTCCATAAATATATTATATAGAAAATTATTTCTATTATTTGGAAATCGAAAAATCTCGAGTTATTTCTTGTATTGGAAACGTTATGCTTGTAGGACAAAGATGCAACTTTGTTGCGAAAAAATCGCATCATCTAATTAGAAAGATACGAGAAAAGTTGTTCGCGTGCTTCACCCCGCGAGACTATTAAATAATTCGCCAGATAACAGCATGCTACAACCGCACGAAGGCTTTCGCTTATTAATTTCTCTTCCCGCGAGGATGATAATTCATGTTGCGTGGTAGCATTATAGATAATCTTATCTCAAGTCAGGAATAAAAATCAAACGGCTAATGAGTAAAGTTGGCAATTGGCCGAGTGATAATCAACCTAATGTTATGTGTTGATGAGTTGCAAACTATAATATTCAATGTTCTCTACTGATCAGCAACTGTTGTCAGCATTATACAATCGAATATGCCTATACATATGCTCTTTAATAAGATAATCTAGATCGCTATATGGAATATAAATCAAATAAACAAAGAAAGGGCCAGATTTTTTATTCCTAATAATAAATAATATTTTTATATATATATATATACAAATTCTAAATAATCTTTCAGCTATATATAAACTATGCCGCTTACTATCGAATTTGAAACGCAATCAGATATAGACTGAAATAATATTCTCTCTCTTTCTCTCTCTCTATCTCTCTCTCTCTCTCTATACAATTAAATTGATTATCAATTTGATAATGATGTTACTAGCATCTTAAAAACTTAATTAAAATCTATAGAATTCGTATTTATTGTATATACACTGAGAAAAAAAGTTGTTAACTTAATGCGTTTAGTTTGTTGATTATTTAGTTCAAATATTTATATATTTAGATTAATAAAATCTTGTAATTTAAAACATGTTATTTAGTTGAATTAACAAATATTTATTTGACAACGCCCGTGATTGCATTGCTACATTTAGTTGAATCAACTAATATTTTTTTTAACAACTTTTTTCTTAGTCTATATATATAAATACAAATAAATGCTATTTATATGTATGATATTTATATATCATAATATTATATATATTATATATATAAATACGACCGATATTTATTATTAATAACTATGTTATATAATACCAGTTACACTATGTTATAATACCAGAAAAATTAATATTATTATTAATAATATTATTGCGTGGAAAACATTTTATATTTAATATAATTTTATTGTAAAGTTGCATATTTCGAACGTGTGAATGACGTTTAGAACAGCGATAATTATTGGACAAATTATGGTTTGCATCGACATCAAACGGGCTGAAAGTATTAACAAATGGAACGTATCAATAGTAGTTTATAACGATCATAGTAATTACAAACTGTGCTATTAATTAATATTTGCATGACGTGCATATTTCACAAACAAAGAACCTCATAGATATCTTATATACAGCGTGCAAGTTGTTAATTTGCATAATTACTCTATAATCATTTCTCCCTGTAAATCGTTATCATTAGAACTGACAGAGCGTTGTCAATTTCTAAAGGTGGCTCAGAGTTACATAGGATTTAATAATCTCAGATTTAATAATAGATATACGCCGCATAATTGTAATCCTCTTTAAATATTTGAGTACTAATCCTCCAAAAGTTGTCGGAGAGCCACGGCGCGCGACAATTCTGTCATAATTTCTGCGGCTACAAGCCACGCCGCGCCGCGCCGTCTCGAAATTCAAATCGAGCACCGCAAGCGCCTCTGATAATTAGAAAGTTCATTACCCCGACAACAGAGTGACAATGGCAGAAACCCGTATCTCCACTGTTGCAGCTCGACGAGTCTATGAGGTCTCTCAGCTTTACCGCTTTAGACTCGCGTCTATCTATATTGGTATCATCGGCAGGTATCCGCCATTGATGGCAAAGCCCACACGCACTATAGAAAAGCATCCTACGTTCTACGACAGAGACTCACTCGCAGATAACAGTATCAATTGTAACTTAAAATACAAAGCGTACACAATAAGGAAGGAGATTGCAAATACCTCATCCGTGAAAAATGTTTTTTTTTTTCTTGAAACGTAGCATTCTTGTTTTTTCGTGTCAATTCTTATCATTTTGTCGCGTTACACGGACAAACGGGCGGAACGCGATTGTTTTAGATTTAACGTTAGGACAAACAGGATTACAGGATTATCACAGGGTTTCAGATTACAGTAATGCCGCCCGATTCGATTACGCATTATGAGATTTCGCGAAGCGGTATGTCAAAATCACACAATATATTCTAGACACAGAACATGTCCATAATATCGTTATCAGTTAACGCGATTTTCACGTAACATCTTCGTCGTATAAGATACTATAAGCTATATTAGGTTCATTATTTAATGAAATTACAACAGAGTAAAACTCTCTTTTTCTCAAAATATATAATCGACTCATGTGTATTTCTCCATAATTACATACAAATTACATACAAATATAAACACGAGATGCTTGCTCACAAAAATTTCATTTTATTTGACAAGGCAAGCGCGATAAAAGTTCAGTAGATAAAATCGATTTAAATTTGATTAGAATTTGATTAGAAGAATACATTCTCCAAAATATCTTTTTCAAATTTTATACGTTTACGCGTCATATAATTCATTTCGTATATTACAATAGTTAACATATCGCACTGTCAGTGGCAGCAAACTTATTCCGTAAAACGTTTATAAGCGACATGCGACGACCGCGACTGGCACAATGTCGTCCCGAGTAATATCATTATTTTGCTGCGCCGTGGAAGTTATTACGGGACACGATTCACTATTGCACGTCGAACATTCTTCCTCGGATTTATGTCGTCATCATCGTTTCGCTGGAAATTCCGTCGGAAAAGTTGACGCCGTATACCTGGGAGAGAAAGATAATAATTGGAAAATAGTATGACATTTTGATGAACCTGACGAACATCTCACACACACACACACGCGCACACACACACACACACACACACACACACACACACACACACACACACACAATCCAACCTCGTCATTATCTTATTCGTTTCACTACATACATTATAGATACCATTTTAATATGCAGTTCATGAAATAATATCTGTGGAAATGACGTGCGAGTTCACCGGGACGAGAAAAGATATTTAACTTTCTATTTTTCCTTCTGCGAAAGAGGTGACCCACAAATAATGTTGCTAATAACGGACGCCTACGATAAAGCGTACAATTTAAATATCGGGAGTAACCTGAAATTAGCTCTTTAATCTTTCAGCAGTTTATGAACTGGAGGAATAACACTCAACGCGTCGATTCTACATTTAGATATGAATGGAAAGTCTAATTGCAACGCGTTTTGCGAAATAATCAAGCCACTTTATTCATGAATAAGTAAATTGAGGTAGCGCAATGTGTTACTATTTGGCCTAAGTACAACCGCTTGATGCTTAAATATTGCGGTAGCATTGTTACCGTGCGAACCGAAAATGTTAATTACATTCTAACCACAATACTGTCCGTGGTTTAACTAAGCATGAGTTTTAATCTCAAGCAATCTTCTGTGTTCAATTCGCACATGGTAAAGGAAGATATTAAATTTTGGCCGTTTTTCGGCTAACACAAGAAGTTTCAAGATATACAAATTATATTAAAGAACTACTTAAACGAAATCAAGTAGTCCGTTTATCTTGGGGAAACATCAAGAACACGAGAGAAATCGTAATTAAAGACATACATTATAATAAATACATTATCACATTTATTATTAATAAAAAGTTAAGTAAGACATTAAGAAAGCAATATCGGGAAAGCAATAAGGACTGTATTGTTATTTAAATTTATAATTTGAATAAAATAACCGTTTTCAAATTCTGTCTTTAAATAGCGAATACGCTTATGAAGTTATAGTACAGTGTTTAAGTACTAATATTACAGTTTTTATTGCTTAATTTCCGAGAAATCTTACTCAATAAATTTTGGATTTATTGTTTTTAACATATAACGATTTCTTTTTTGTTGAAAATGTTTTTTCGTGATAAATCTTGGAATTTCTTCATGTTAGTTGAAAAACAATCAAAACTTAACATTCTTTATATTCTAAAGAAGTTTGGAGTCGTAACATTGACAAGTCTAATTAGAAGCAGACATAATTACTTTTGATCATATATACATCGCGAATTATAGGCGCACGAAATGTCCTATTTAATTGTCCCATTAAAATTATACTTTTGAAGTATCGGGTTTTTTGAAACCCGAATCATTTGAACAAATTTTGTACTCTGCAGAAATTCTATTAGCTGAGGTATCACAAGTCTGAATTAGGTAGAGATAAAGATGCACTAGTTTGTAAAATGGCGAACGGTTAACTTAAAACGTTAATCATAAAGTGGAAGTTATATTCTGTTGGTTTTTATGAAAACAAAGTGTGGCAGAAAAACATTTCCACGTTATGCAGTTGTACTGTGTGTTATTTGAAGATTTGTGTCGAAAAGAAATCAAATTAAATTAAAAGCGTTATGAGTCATCAAATAACAATTATATTAAATATCATTTATTGGAGATATTTTTTTGGAGGATTTATTCGTTAATTTTATTCCAATTCTATACTAATTTTGTTAAAAATAAATGTATTATAAAGCAAATGATGTGACACTTCACGTATTCTGCATTTCATATTACTGGTGCAGCTTCATTTACGACCCAATTTCGATAATCGAACACGTGATGTCACACTTTACAGAATTTCCACGAAATACAGAATTTGCTCATACAGTAAAAAAAAACCAAAAAAACATACATACTTCACAAGTATTATACTTTTAATAAGATATATAAATATAAATAATATGACATGTGTGCCGTGTATATTAATCGATACGAGAATGGATTGTAACAAAAAAATTATACAACAATCGAAAGCTATCAAAAATGTGAAAAACAATGCAAAGAATAATGCAAAAATTATTCAAAATTTTTTCACGAATTTCTTTGTTTTTCACATTCTCTTCCCATCAAAGGTACTGGAACTCGTATAAAACAATGTACGTAACACGAATTTTCCTCACTATGGGAAAGGTCGTAGGTAAACTCCTGCATGGATATTCCTAAAAAAAAAAAATTTCTGTTCCTATCTATGTCAAACAATTACCTCGAACCAGCCCTACAGAATAATAGTTATCTCGTAACACGCCTCGAGCGATACACAAACGCGCGTTGGCAATCGTGAGACTTTCCACTGAATGCTGAAATGGCGTTGTGTGTTCCAGCAGCATCCGAACGCGATCAACAATAGCGAAACGAGCGTGGGCGGTACGTCGGGTGCGTGCGGAAGCATCCCGGCGCCCGGGGAGGCTGGATGCAGTAGCAGAGTTGGCAGCAGCAGCGGCGTCGGCGGCAGCGGCGGTGGCACAGGTTCCGGACAAGGCTGCGAACAGGCCCACGGAGGCCCGTCCTCTCATTCGCGGGAGAGCCACGCAAAGTTTCGACACGGCCTGCTGCAGCTTATGATCCACACGATCGATCCGCTCCACGACGGTCAGTCCCGCGCCGGTATACCAACTCCACACTCTATCACTCTCGCTTGCAGCTTATGCTTTTCTGTTAGCACGACAGTTATTCATTTCTTTAATGCCTGTTCTATGTTCATTCTATTATGTCGCTCGCGCTCGTTCTGCATCTCTCATGCGTGCACACCGCGTGCGCTTATCGCTCTGTTCGCCATGATATCGAATATTCACGTTTCATCGCGTCGATATCATGTTCAGTCGAAAGGTATGATGGTAAAATTGGGTTTTACGATATCCATTATGGAATGTCGCAATTTCGCTGTAATTCTACAAAAGTCTCACCTGCTCAATTAAATTGTTATGATGAATGTCGCTTTTGATAACACTTTCAAGATAGATTCATGTATTTTTCATGCTTCGGTATTTCGAAAAATGTGGATTCGTTACATCGGGGAAGATACACATACGCATTTCTTTTGTTTATTTTTTAATAATAGTGCTTTATTTTCAAATACTTATTCAGAGTTATAAGATATCAGATTCTTACTTGCTAAAATAAATGGAGCCATTATTTAAAAAATCAAAATAAATTGAAGTAATTGTAACGCGAACGCGTAGGAACGGCGAGAATTCCCACGAAATTTCAAAAAGAATATTAATAAATGCTTGATCGAAGCCAATTAAGAATCTTTCACAACGGAGCGATGGCGAAACGCAACCCTACCAAATTTTTTTTTTCTAGTAACACAATTTTGTTATGACTTAATGAGATTTTTGATCATTATTACTATAACCGTTAATTAGCATAGA
>Ga0157364_1003875_pt1 | contig 14704 bp, 4 predicted proteins | sample AttsexASBM2_FD_111476 | JGI IMG/M metagenome (GOLD analysis project Ga0157364, IMG submission 111476) | Fungus gardens microbial communities from leaf cutter ant in Ribeirão Preto, State of São Paulo, Brazil - Atta sexdens ASBM2 | ecosystem: Host-associated > Fungi > Mycelium > Unclassified ... | reverse complement strand
TTGTGAAATATAAATAACAACTTCAGAAAACACAATTAAAAACATCATAAAGTATGAATCATTTTATTTAATAAATTTTTATATTAAGATTATAATATTTCAATTTTCATTTATAAAAAAAAAATAATTTATAATTCATTTATAAAAAATCAAATATTCAGTTTTTGAATTTATCATTTAAATAATTAAATAAATAAAAAATAAAAATAGGAAGAAGAAAGTAAAATGATACTTATGTTCAATAAAATCTGAAATGTCTATTTAAATTTTTTTCATGACATTCACGTCTTATGAATAGTGAAGACTGAAACAGGATATTTCTGATAGCTCTATATATATTTATATAAAATATTTATATAAAATAAAAATAAATTATCTATAAAACACAGTAGGGGAAGATTGTTAATTTAGTCGTGCGATTTTATTTTTTCCTTAAATGTCTCTTAAATAAAATTTGATGTTTACAATTAAGCTTTCTTTTTAATCAAAAAATGCAACTGTACGAAAATTATTTATATCTCAACTGTCTCAAGATATGAAATATTATATTCTCATTTTTGATATATATTTAAGATGCAATGGCTATAAATACGGGCCTTAAAGACGTAATTATTAGCAATTTATATTTAAACAGTTATATTTAAACAATTTAAAATTATATTTCGATAGTAACTATTTATTTTCTTATATTTTTACACACCTTTAGTCATTCGCGGATCTTCTTTCGTGATGACGGCATGTTGTATGTATTTTAAAATTTAAAATCATTTCACAATAGAATTAACGTCATGTCTGGAACAAAGCCATTTGTTCTGGCTCTCTAAATTGTTCGCATTCTAATCTAATCGTTCGTTCTACTTATTATACTATTGTACGCATCGACAATTTGCTTAACTTAAGTTTAAATAATCGCAGTCTCTTAAAGTACATTAACGTCTACATTGTACGCATTATCACATTAACCCTTACGCGCGCGTGAAAGCATCTCGATGAATAATTACTAGTTCGTGCTGCCAATAATATTAAGCACCGCATGCTCGTCGCAGGTACACCACCTTCAACCATATAAGCGCTCCGTTGTTATTATGTGCAACGTCTCCCTCGCATATAGACACAACGGATACACTACCAAGTGATTTCCCTCTAGACTCGAAGCGCGAACAAATTGCTGTGTTCACTGTCACACGCGCATCGTTCATCTTCGTGGATCCCTAAAACCCTTTCAATTCACGAGTTAATGGACAAAATAATTTTCATCCGCGGGGTAAACATAAATTACGAATGATTAGAGCATAATAATATACAGATCTTAATGACAGGCTTGAAAGAAAATTAACACTATAATATAGAAACATATATGTTGGCATTTGAGTGATGAAGTACGCACGATTATTGATTATCTAAAGACACAATACGCTATACGCTGATAACTTGAGGTTACAGTGGCAGTAACGCATTTAGCTTGATTTTCTTTTGAAACCTCTGATATTTTCTTTTTAAACCTGATATCTTCTTTAAAACCTGATATATTTTATTACATGATTTTATTGCTTGTCGAAGTCACTGGATTGACACACTTCAGCCATTTATCCGTTTCTCCAATTATATCGAGTTTTGAAAGCTATTCATGAATAGTCATATTCGTAAATTGTTTTTTAAAGGAGCAGCATATGGAATATATTCTCGCTTGAATGGATCGCAGAAATAGAATCTTGGCACTGGCACGTGGACTTTCGTGCTTGGTGGCATATATTTGTTATGAATTTTGAAGCAACACCGTTTGCCAAATTAATTTTGCCGATTTCACATTTCTAAAAAAAGTTGTACCAGTTATTAAATTATCAGCTTTAATGAATATAATTTTTAAATAATTAATTTAATATGTGTTTGATTTAACGGATTAAGATATAACACGTGTCTAAGAATAAAAAAAATTTGGAGAAAATTGATCTCACAGCATTATATATATTATATATATATTAAATTTCATAATAGTTTGAAAGAAGAGAATTTGTCAAATAATATGCAATATATAATATTATAATTTACAATACGTCCTTACTTTTCACTACAATTAATTTCGGTTAGAATAGAATTTGTACGTAGGTATGCCAAATAGTTTCAAAAGTATTCATCACTGCATTTTCCACGATGACAAATATTTCAGTTATTTCGTATGATTACAGCTCTAAGAATTATGTCTTCTAAAAAAAATTATGATCCATACATGCTGAGATATAAGCTTTAATATAATTCTTGCTCTTGAAAAAAATTATTATCCAAGAATTAATAACGTTGTCTAAATTATGTATTGCAATTGATAATTTTAGAAAAGAAATGTAATGGTATCTTTTGATCTTCCACTCATTTTAATTTGGAAAATTTAATTCTTCATCGATACGGAAAAAATTTCTTTTATTATATAATTTCCCTAATTTCTTGGAATAGATATCTTAGATTCCTTTGCGTATCTATAAATTTAATAAACGTCAAATTTTAAATTCCAAGGTGATTTTTAAGGTACACGATTTTTCATGCGAGACTAACTAATTTCATCGGTCAGTGTCACATGCAGACCACCGTCATTCTCTGTCGGTGCTTTCCCGGTTCTGACGTGTCAACCCGCAGGCAATATCCAGAGGGGAGTCGGTTGTCATGGTACTTTAGGACGGCTTTTGATACCAGAAATTTACCGGATAAATTTACTGGTCCATATAAGCGGTACATAGCATCATTATCATCGTCGCACGCGCGCGTGTAAGTCGGCGTTAATAAATACGAAACGAAACGACAGACGTAATTACTGATGAAATAAATTTCGTCAGGAAATTTCGTCGTCCAGGAAATTAAACCGGACGAACAGAGTTTGTTCGAGCGTCAATGACATTGGCGAAATCGCAATTTCGGCAACAAGCAATTTGATATATTAACATGACATCGATAATTGTAGTTCGCAGTGCTCGCATAAAAGATATGAGAATATTATCACTGTTATTATTTTATTCATATTTGAAAAGATATTGTGTTAAAATCATGTGGTCTGATAACATATGAAACATATCTATCAAAATTTGTTAAAGCATTATAAATTTTGATAGATATGTTTCATATGTTTCATATTTATAAAGCTTTATAAATTTCACGTTTAATTTTTGCATAGTATATTATTTGAATGTTTTAATATGTTATATGAATGATTTTGAAATAATTTTTGCGTACTCTTTCAATGCTTTATATAATGTTACATGAATGATTTTAGAAAATACGAACAGAATGTGTAATATTTCATTTATCATATTAAAAATTTTGTTGTTTTATCATTATTAAAACAGTTGTCATCGTAAAATAACATATGATGGTTGAGAAAAGTCTAAAGTGAATTAAAAAAATTTGATATTATGGTATAGTTATGGTATAGTTATTAGATTTTCTGAATCTTAAAATGAAATATCTGTTAAAAACGTTTTCCTTCATCGCAAAATGAGTGTCGTTTTCAAACTTTTTCCCAGTGCATCAATAATTCTTTGTTATTAAGTCTTTGTGCTTATTGCTAAAGCAAATCCATATTCATGAACAAAAAGAAGAACTGCTTTTAAGGTACGCACAAAATTCTTCCATAACATCCGGTAAAATCTTCCCTGTTGTAATAAATACATTCTCAACGAAGTCCCAGAGTTTAATTCATGTTCCAGAAGCTTCGCATAGAATTGCTAGAAGCATCCCGGGAGATTTTCATGAATAATAATTCGTTACCAAAACGCGACGTCGATATAAATACACTAGTCTTTTTGATAATGATTTGCATAATGACTTGCATACGATATATTAAGAATAATTATTTGCATAAATGTTTTTTTTTTACTTTTCCAAATTAACTCAAGTATTTCAATAATCGTGCATTTTAATTCTAAGTTATTGGTTTTTTTTATATAATTCACTCAATCTTAATTTATTTATTATTAATTCACTCAATCTTAATTTGTTTAATATACAGAATAATTCAGATCAAACTTAAGTTAATCATTTATGTATTGTCGATCGATTGTTTTACGATAATCTATTTTTGTAAAATATTTTTTTAATAACCGTGAATAATGTAATATTTTATAAATATTATAATACAGAAATTGGGTGTATCATTATATAAGAAATATTTTACGATTCTGGAACATATTCCATGGAGAATATTTTTTGCGGTTGACATTGTGACGTTCTAAATATCTTGTGTGCAAAGCACAATTGCTATATTGTATAAGAAATTTGAATTACAGTTGGTTGCATGTATAAACGGACTTGTTTCTTGTTTACTTGCTTGTTTAGATAAATGTGTGTTTAGATAAATCAGATCTCGCGGGTACAGATCGTCGCTTAATGCGCCAATTGGAGATATAGGAGTAGGGGCCTGTTTTACGAGGGTGTCCCGACGCCGGAGGGTGCAAACCGCCACTTAATCAAGACGTTACACGAGTTTCCTCCTCGCAGAGGACCCTCAGGCCACTCTTTCCCCTAGGGTCGGTCACCCTTTCCGATCGACCGCATCGATTCTCCATAGGTGAAAGCTTTCGGAAACTATTCACAAATAAACGCCCACCTCTATTTGCGCGACATAAATCTCTTTTTAACATGCACGTGTAGGTTATAATAGAAATGTTTGTTTTTTTTTTTGTCGCACATTTTGATATCCGACAGTGTTTTATATTTTCCGAGATTCGTCGTTTGGGGTGCACTCTCGTGTAGAATGATGATAAATTTGCGTATGCAAACGTAAAAAAACTTTTTCCATCAATTTAGTATTATTTCTGAAAATGTTAACTTTTTTTAGATTTATATTGATGCATATGCATATACATTTAATTTTTTATTAAATTTTAATATAAATCGAATAAATAAAATGGGAAAGATAAAATGAATAATATTCACAGTATTTAATATTTTTTATTTTTTTTTATAACTGTTATAGATTTCAATTAAACAAAATATATATAACTAAATGAAGAATTATAAATAATATAATTTTTTTATAAATTTTTTATAAAAATCTTTTTTCAATTTGTTTTCGAAAAGATTGTCTAAGATAATGTTTTTTAAAAATAATTGAAAAAGAAGAATCTTTTAAAACACTGATTTTTGATCTAAATAATTTAAAGAATAAAGTCTTATTTTTAATTATTTTTTGAATTAATTTTAATAAAAATTATATTATATACTCTAAATAACTGAAATATTTTAGATTAGATTGTGATAAATAATAGCATTTTCGCAAATAAAATAGATTTTAATTTAGTATCGGATTGTAATTCATGCATGTGAATTCGACAATATCCAGCATTATATGATCTCATAGACATTATCGTAGAATAATATTTTCGAAATGAATATCAGTGAATAGTGTTATATTATTATAGAGATTAGAGATCGTAATTTTTGAATATCTTCGATTAAATGGACATAAAATTGTATATAAACGATTTCTGCTGATTTACACGGCAAAGAAAATTTTGTTTTTGGAATGCAATTTAATTGCTGATCCGATAAACGTGAAACAGCGAGGGTGCAGGACGACGAGATAAATGCGCGCAGGGGGAACTATTTACTCTTGTGTTTGTATTAACTTCCGCAGCCAGTTCCATATGGGGAATTTTCAACAACGAGTGAAGGGTTGAGTACTGCTATTAACAATGGCTACACGATGTACGTGCAACAATAAGTTGCTTGCGGCGTGTTATTATTCTTTGTAGAGGAAAATCAGGATTTATAGATGTCATTAGCTGTGTTCAGCAGAAAAAGCAGCTTTGCTACTGTTGTAAAATTTTTTAATATGATTGGTTTATATAGTGAGGAACTAAGAGCAAGATCATATTAAAGAATTTAACAACAATTACAAAATTGTTTTTCCTGCACTGAGGAAAAAAATTTATTATAAACACGAAAGTGATTACAAAATTTAATCGTCAAATTTGTTTTATATTTGTTGTAAATAAATTTGCATATTCGACAAATATTTTGTATATTTGTTGCAAATAATTTTTATCGCGTGTACGAAAGAAGAATAAATATTTGTTACACCTGCAACTAATTTGCAATTCCTATATTTATAAATGGAATTTGTTATTATGGTTATAGGATTTGTTCATAATAAATTTTTTTCCTCCGTGCCATCCAACGATTCAATTCAATCATTTGATAATGATTTACATAAAGTTATATAAATGACAAGATTTTCGTGAAATGCTTTTTCATATTTCTTTTAATCTAGAATTTTTGCTGATAATACGTACCTTATTGCGAGAATTGCATAAAATATTTCATTTTTAAATACGGTTTCTAATTTAATTGAAAAAATGAAGACACGAATAAATGAACGCAACAATTTTTTTAAAGCCAATTAAAAACGAGTAGTAAAAGATTAAAAATTTAAGAATTCTTTTACGATCTATTTCACTCATGATTTTCGCTTCAATTTTAACTTTTTAGTTTAATTCAGTCCCTTGTCTCCCGGTAATTTTACATCTGGAAAGAGACAAATAGTCAATTAAATTAAGGTTAAAGTTAACCGACCTGGATGAAACCGGCTATTAGGGACAAAGAAAAGAAGTAAAAATGAAAATGAAAAAAAAAACAGTAGTAGGAAGAAGCGAAACTTCAGGAATTCGTGTCTTTTTTCGCGGACAGAATACGATAAACTATTTTCTTAGCATTTTAACGAGAGTTCTCCTTTTCTAATGATATGATAAAAAACTCGGCGCATTTGTCAGGGATTATTAAACCCTACGACATTTGGCGGGTGGATCTTAAACTGCCGCTCGTAAATTACCGAGTAGTAGATAAGTAGATTGACGTATCTCTTCAAGTATTACTCGAGAAAGTGGTAGTGAGATGCGCGCGCGTAAAGATGACAAGAAATCCGCTTCTCCGAGCCCATGAAAGAGGAGCTTAGCGTCGTCTTCGTCGTACCGATAAATTTCCGACGAAGAAGAGGCGAATCTTTCGCTGCGGCGAAGTGCATTCACGTGAGTAGTCCCTTCGGGAATGCCTGGCTTAAGACCGCGTCTGGTTGAGACGTGGAGGTACGGTTTCGACGATAAGATCGCCGTTCCGCGTGAATCGGATGAAAGAGGTGGAAAGGCCGTGTACACGTTATAAGGGTTGAATTCGAATTTTGTATACAACGGGTCCAGAAGCCGAGACGCATTCGAGAGTTGAAGAAATGCGAAATTCCTTGTCGAGGGACGCGCGACGGACGAGGCGCGGTCGCGGCGCGGCGGGAGAAGACGAAAATAAATGGGAAAGGAGCCGTCTGTTGCCTCCCCCCTTCTCTCCTCTCGGCATTTTCTCCTCTCTTATACCTTTTTCTCTTTCCTTCATTCCGCGTATCTTTCGCCGTTCGCCTTTCTTTCCGCTCTGTCTCGCCGCCGTCGTTTTCTTCGCACGCGCACTCCTACGCGCTCCTCCTCTTCGCCGGTCGATCCTCGTTCGTGCGAGAACTTCCGCTCAAGTGAATCTTTACGAGAACGGATGCAGAATGCGATGTAGACGCTGATAGAGCGAAAGATACGAGGAGGTAGGGTAGAGAGAGAATCGTCCCTCTCACGGCAGAACTCTCCGCGTTCGTGTAATACCTAACAACAAGTGAAATTCTCGACTCTTGATTTTCGGAAACGCGCGCTCTTTTACGGCGGCGAAGCGTCTGGAGCAACTGTTGCAAAACGGAAACCAACTTCCAGAACAGGCGATACGTCACTGTTAGATATCGAAGGAAACTAAAAGTCTTATAGAACTAAGGCGAGAATATACATGGAAGGAATGATTTTCCTGAGGTAGCTAAAAATTTAGATAGATACAAATCTAAAAATAATTTTATTGGATCGTCAAAATAATTATGTAGGAAATTCAAGCATGATGAGCAATGCTACATAGTTTTGATTTTTCTAACAATCGGTTGAGCGTCCTACATAATTATTTTAATAGTCTAGTAAAATTATTTTCAGATATGCATTTAATTGAATTTTTAGATACTTCAACAAAACCGATTTTTCTTTCATGAAAAAAAAACTGATTTTGCTGAAGTATTTAAAAATTTAGGCTAATCTTGTTTATATTATTAGACACAAATCTAAAAATAATTATGTTGGCCCATTAAAATAATTATGTAGGAAGGTCAAGTATGATGAATACCACTTCAAAAATTTTTAATAGAGTTTAATCAGGTTGAGCTTAACAAAATTATCTTCAAATCTGCATTTATAAGCTAAACTTTTAGATACTTCAGCAAAACCGTTCTTTCCGTGTAACTGAACACCGAGTTTCTCGTTAACAAGACGAAATGTGAAGAATACGTTGCTATTCGAACTTGAGATTTCAAAGAGTCGCCTTGTTCTTCAATGAAATATGCTGAATATGCTGAGCGACGAGCATACCATTAGTAGGAATGTGAAAAAACGGCATCTCATTAGCGCAGAATCCCTCGTTGAACACTAATGAGATTAATTATCTCGTTGTAGGCAATATATCACATATATCGAGACGTATCCGATAGAATTGCAATAGCAAGATTTAATCGGGATCGGTTCATCAATATTATCTTTTGTCTCCAGTACAATTACGTAAGATGCTTTAAATACTGAAATCATTTTCTTGCATCGTGTAAACGAGGGACTCACTCATATAAATATCTTGTTGAATTATTGCAAAAGAATTCAGTTTGATATTCATTTTATGTCATAAATGCTACACATTCATTTTATATGTCATAAATGCTATCAACTTCACATCCATTATCGAAAATGGAATTTGAAACCGATAAGATTTATCATTTTGCAAATTAGTTTTTAATCTAGTCAATTAAAAATTCATTTGCCTCTAAAATTTTTATCGCAATGTGCGAACAGTAAGTCTTAAAGTTATTAAATCGAGAGCACTCAGTGTACTTTAAAAATAAATTCGATGAAAGAATTGCATTATACATGCGTATGTACGAGTATATGTGTGTGTGTGTGTGTGTGTGTGTGTGTGTGTATCTACAGATACTAAGATCATGGAATGACCTATGGTAACCGGAAATTCCGGAGAACTCATTAAAGTTAAATTAGCCGCGGGGAATATGCTTTCGGTAGGATTTGGCGAGTGCTTTTAGACCGTTCGACAAACAGTTTGCGTTTCGAGGTATACGGCTCACGATTAATGCTCTGATCGACGCCCATCGGTTTCATCTTCATCGTATACCTACGGGCATGAAAATTTTCCATGGCAACATCGAGGCTTTGCCTGCGGACCGTCCGGGTTTACTCGTTCGTTTATGCAAATGGAAATGTTAATTCGGATCAATCAGATCTGTTTTCTCAACGCGCCGGTCGTGCGAACGACGCGCCGCATCCGGCGTTTAAACGTGACTGCAATTTGAAGTCGCTTCGTTACAAATTTCCTATAATCAAATGGATGCCACGGTTTATCAGGGAATCGATAGCGCAACGCATAGCTCGCATTCGCACGTGCACGGCGATATTTATCCACCGCATACAGTCCTCGGTCTCGGTAAAATATTTGCGGTCTCTCTCTCTCTCTCTCTCTCTCCAGGAAATATCATGTCGGATGCATATCGAGCATTCGCTCATATATTTATATGGTTATCGGTAATGACAGTGACCCCTAAATTACCGGTCGCTCGCGCGATTTGCATAATTTGCATAATTTGCACGATTCGCCTCTACTCTATTCGCTGTTATGTGCCGATTATTATGAACAAGCGCGAGATGAATCCCTCATCAAAGACAGCGCTTTCCTTCTGTCGTGGAATTTCTGTTGGAGATAAATGTTAGAAACATTTTTGTTATAAGCGCTAATTTTGTTGTTTTAATTTCAATTCAACCTTCTATAGAGCAAAGTGTTTAAGCTTTAAAAATCTGTTTTTTTTTTTAAATTATGGTACGATGATTTTTAATGACCATTAGTTATAAATTATTAAAGTTAAAATGCTTGTTTTACTTAATCCGTGATAACTCAGTAATAAAACGTCTTTACAATTAGAAAAAATTAAAGAAAAATGATTTTGAAGATAAAACTTTAAGTTTTTATGATAAAAAGTTGAAATTTTTCGTATTTTTTTTTTTTTGGATATATAACAAGCCCAAAGAGAGAAGGAAATTTCTCATTTCGTTCAATTTTTAGTTATATGTAAAAATGACCAAATTCATAGAAACTCAAAAAGACACAGTGACCTTTGGAATGATAGATTTTAAGCTTTAAAATTCTTTTCTTAAATTTAAATTTCATTTATTTTTAACCAAGTTACAACTGAAGTAGCTCTCCAAACTTTTGTTCCAACTCTCAATACTTTCAAGTAAGAAAATTCTAGAAAATTTATTAAATCTAAGTTTTATCGTGGAAAGTTTATCTCGAATTTTGCATGATCGAAGAAAATTGCGGAACGCCGAGCTTGCACATTACAGTTTGTCATTTACCGGACAAATGGAGCGGAAGGTAGACGGTAGCCGCAGACGCGTGCACGCGTGATTTCCGGGTGTAGTGTCGTGATGAAGTCCGTCCGCTTGGAAGAACTCACTAATTACAGCGAGGTATACGAACGTATGCATAGCAACAACCAGATGCAATTTTAGAGACCGTGTGGCGAGAATACTATTGCGCGTGAAAATGACCGACAACGAAGAGTATGCCGTTGTCGTGCGTTTCATAATGCCGGAGACATTATTCTCAAAGAATAACATCGGTTAACTCTCTCTTTTTACGCATTGCGTCTCACATTCGTATAAACATTATAGTTGCACACGTTAGCCGCGCCCTACCTCTTTTTTCTCTCGATTTATGATGTCTTCATAAGCACACGCGATTCCATTATACAGAATTATCGCGTGCGCGCTGATATAACGGTTGCGTTTGCATGAGACATTGACTATGTCGTCAAAAATATCATGAATGAATGTTGAAACGCGTGGTTAAGAAATGTAAACCGTCACGCGACATTACACGAGTTTTATGCGGAGAAAGAAAATAGCGTTGAGATAAAAATAATGAAAGTACGTGTATTGTAAATTTGATCATATTACGTCTTGAACATATTATAGATATATACATTAACATACAATATCTTATTATTGTAGTGTGAATGGAAATAGTAATTTAATTAAACAAAAAGTATTATTTATACTTAAATATCTAAAATATTTAAGAGACATAAAATGTAAACATAGCTTTATGCAAGATAAAGTATTTGGTAATACTTTTTAAAAAGTTATTTTATACGTAATTTCTACATTTATATGTAATTCTGCAGCTTCTGTGGCTGATACATTATGTTGCATCTACATACAAAGATCTGTATCCATCGGTAATGGCTTTCTCTCGAATGAAATATTTTGTGAAATGTGAATGGATACACATCGAAGTATAAATAGATTAATGGACGAAGAGTTCTGATCCATTTTGTGATATTTTTATGCAGCTGTAAGAGTCAATGTGACTGTTAATAGCATTACATTTTCACGCATAAATTACGTTCAATGTTCCAACGATACGATAAATTCTTGTATACAATAATTAAAAGCTGGTTTAATATGATGAAAATTGGTTTTGTTTGTAAATCCAAAGAACAAAGTTGACGAAATAATAGGATATAATGATTCATTAATATTTATCATTCACGGTTAATAAACGTATAAATATAATTTTTACAACATTAGTACGATTATCATTATTGTTAAATCATCTTTCTACTTTAAATTAATAAATTATAAAGCTCTTTTCTCTTACAATATACATTGTAATTTACAATTTACGATTTATATCATTTTAATTTATTTATAGTTTATTTAATGAAAATATCAAAATTAAATAAGATTTAATGAATTATTTTCAGTTTGTTAGCGATTCTTTCTAAGGAATATTTTCTTTCATTAGCGAGATAATGTTTATTTTTGAGAAACTAAAATAATAATGCTGTTGTCTTTTAATGTAACGTACTTCTTTAGACTTTTTTCTCCTCAGGCTACCGATTGCTATTCGCAAAATGTTCTGTCTGGCGATGCAGCTGGTTATTGTTTTCCGGAAATGAACTGCGTTGGAGTGCGATACATGTATCCAGTCCAATGCAATCCAATTTAGTTGATACTCTCGAACGTATCTAGTATGAGGTATCCACCAACGGTATCGATTTCAGGAGTATCGACCTCAAGATACTCTAGACTTTCTCTAATTAACGATATCCAATTGTTTGTTATTTGAAGATGCGGCTGCTACGAAAGTGACGAAAGCGTAGATTATTTTCTCTTTTTACGCAGCAGTAACGCATCCTTTCTTGTTCTTTCCTTTAATGCATAAACCACTATAATGTATTCCTCGCGTATATATATTCGCGTATATATATTTATATATATATATTCGCAGCGAGAAATATATATATATTCCTCGCTGCGTTCAAACGTCAGGTGATTTATTATTCGAAACATTTGAATATATACAAGGAGGATGACAAGGAAAAGATTTTAGCAAGGACATCTCCTGACATGTGAAGTATATTAAAACAACATAAACGTGAAATAAACACGCGATAAACTTCTAGTAAAGTTAGTGTCGTGTTTTCAGGAATTTAATATAATGTAACAGTTTGACTCTGTCAAATTTTGCAGGTGAATATTATCTTCATAGAAGCTATATTAACAATTATTGGAATTGTATTCCACCTCGATGTAATTTATAATTACTCTCATGTCATTCTGGATTCTTTTATTTTGCAGGATATTTTTTCAATATCCATAGATCGAATTGATAAAATTCCATTCAATATCAGCATCGGAATGCAACTTACGAGAATTGTGAGACAGTTTTGTGACCCTAATGATGACCATAGATTTAATTACTCGCATGTTATTCTGAGATATGTTTTTATTTCACAAAATATTCTTTTGGTCAATGTCCATAGAATTGGTAAAACTCAATTAAATCAGTATCGCGGTACAACTTAAAAGAATTGTGAAATCATTTTTATCTTTAATGGCGCTCATAGATTCACTGCAGAAGTTCATTGATGTTACTGCACGTCGTTTCCAAGCAAGTGAAATGATGACTATGAGCTCCTCGAGTCTTGAACTCTTTCGATCGACGATAATGTTCGTTTCCCAACTGACTCGATTAAGTCGTCGTGGAACTGGCTACGTCCACGTTGTAATTTCTTTTCCGTACCTAATGTTTTATTTCCCAGGGGTAACATTCTAAGAAGTATCGGAAATTACAAGAGCAACGTAATTACTTTATAACGTGAAGTTTAAACGAAATGTGCGACATGTAATAAAATGCATTTGGGATATTGCATCATATTATCCCTCATTATAAGCAAAACATTTTAAGCAAATTATTGTATAGTTTATAAATATGCATATCTTAATCGAAATCGAAAATGTATTAATTACATATCGCACTCTGCAAGAAAAGCAACACAAGTCGAAAATTTTCGAATTTTATGGGCCGATTATATTCTAAATAAAAAAAAATGAACGGAGTTAAATTCAAATATACTTTCCAAAGAAAAAGTCAATGATTAAAATAGGGTAGGTTTTAGAAATATACCATATAAACGTTATATCATAACAAGATAATCTGTATTTCTGTTCAGAGAACTTGAAACAAGCAATTAGTGATTATCATTTAAATTAACTTATGTTTAATACTGCCGTAATAAATAATTAATTTTAAAATATGCAATTTTTTTCTCTCTCTTAAATAATATAATATTTTGGACTTGTGTCATTTTTTATAAAGAAATATGATATATTTAATTACATTCTAATCGATGTAACGTGTTCTATTGTTGCTTGTCCATTATTAGCGATTTCATTTTATTCTCCGGAATTTATATAAGCGAAAGCAAGACATTAGTAACAAACCTCGTTAACTCTTAGAAAGAAATACGGGCTGCGCTTCGATCAATGCAGCCAGCTCATTTATTATCGTTACTCAGAAATAGCGCTAGACTGCTACGGAGAAGCATAGAAAGATTCCAATTCTCTTAGCTTTCGCACTTTGCCTCGCAGATATTTCGATAACACCGAAATGTACTTTACTTGCACAGTTAACAACACCGATCTTGTGATGAAGGAGGCTGTTCGTACAAACAAGAGCTTCGAATGCTTCCGTTTGAATGTTTGTGAAGGAAGCCGTTCGATGGATGTCGTCGCGAGCATTCTATTGACTTGGTGATCGTTTCATTTTGCAAATTGAAAGTCGTACGTGAAAACGGAGAGATCGAACGAACTTGGATCTTTTTCCACTTGTCTCTCCGATTTTTCCGATTTTGTCGCACAATCATCTCTGCACACGAGTGCTCCGTTGAATTGTAAATATAGAAAATCGAATATTTGTCTAAAATTAGTTATTATTAAAGAATCTGAACATAGAAATATACACATAAACGGTATGTTACGCAGTAATTTGACACAACTCGCTCGTGAGTTATGTATGAAAATATCTTCACGTATTATTATGCTAATTTATCATATATTAACATGATAAATTGATCAAAATGCAAATTTGCTATGTTAAATTCATAAGTTATGCCGCACTGCGTTGGAAATTGCAATAACCAGGCTCTCTGCAACAGATATATTTATTTAATATATCGTATAAGCATCGCTTATTTTCTTAATTAAAAAGATTGTTGATATTTAATTAAATAAAATTAATTAAATACGGCTAATAC
>Ga0157364_1003874_pt1 | contig 14711 bp, 7 predicted proteins | sample AttsexASBM2_FD_111476 | JGI IMG/M metagenome (GOLD analysis project Ga0157364, IMG submission 111476) | Fungus gardens microbial communities from leaf cutter ant in Ribeirão Preto, State of São Paulo, Brazil - Atta sexdens ASBM2 | ecosystem: Host-associated > Fungi > Mycelium > Unclassified ... | reverse complement strand
CGATAAAATGATCATGGGTCCGGTTTTTCATTATCATTAATTTGTGCTTAGGCTTAATCTGATTGATATTTTATCCATTGATAAGATAGAATATTTAATATAATAAAAAACCGAACCTGACTATTTTATCGACAGTCTTGTTTCTTTTGAAGTTTATCAGTTTTTATTTCTGGCGAAAAAATGAAGAAAAAGGACAAGGCTCTGAATACAAGAACTATGGACCTATTCAGACAAACTTGTATAACTGCATAACTATACGTATAAAAGAAAGTATTTCTTTACATTAGGAAATACCTCATCGATTATCTTGACCTTGACATGTGCGTTATAGAAATGAGGGTATATTAAGTTTTATTACAACATATCACATATCATTTTTATAAAACATATCACATATCCTTTAATGAACTTAGGGAAAAGTTGGTCAGTATTAATTTTTCCTCATTTCTATAACATATAATATCAGCGTTATTAGTGAGGTATTCCCTAATATAAAAATTTATAAAGAAAATTATCCAATTATATTTCTATCGTAAGGACATAAAATGTGATTGAATAATTTTCTTTTTGCATACGTTCATACGATGCAAGATAGGCCTTAACGCGTTATCTTACATTAAATAATAGGAGCCTATTAAGGCTCTGGAAACGAGGTGAAAATTACAAAAAAACGAACTAACTTATTAAAATATTAATAACTTAATTAGTCAACATCTAGTGAATTTCATCAGTTTTGTAATTTTTATCTTGTTTCAGGAACCGTATAATAGGCTTCCAGATCGTAAACGGAAGCATGTACGTAAATATCAACGCACACAGAAATTCATAACGTAATGTTAAATACGTTATGATAAAAACTTCTTTTTCTTCTACTAAATAATTTTTATGAATGATTTCTATGTTTATAATAGAATTTACGTTAAATTATTTAATATGACATGTATCCTTATTATTTTGGAAATAAAAAATATAATCATTGATGATAGAACTGTGTGTGCATGCGTATGTATTTATGTTGATACATTAATATATATGTATATATAAAATATTATAGAGAGAGTTACAAATCCACAAAATCAGAAGCCAGACGTAGCAGCGATTGAAGCATTTTGTGTGATGCTTACCAAAGAAGCAGAGGGTATACAAATAGGTATCAAGTTATTAGCAATACAAATTCAATCACTTAATGAATCAGAAGCACTGCAAGCACTTTCGGTATGTTGTTTTTAAATATTTTATGAAGTTGATGCTTTAATATAGTGTTAAAATAAAAAAAACCGTTTAAATCTGGATTGTTAACATATTTATAGTTGATAAATAGGCTCTATAAATTTCTTAATAATAAATTTAAATAAATATTACGGTTATTATTATTAAAAATATTTAAAATGAAATATATAAAATATATAAATATATAAAGTATTTTAATAAATATTTTATAGAAGTTATACGTATAAAATGTTTCTTAAAATTTCTACACTTATTTATAAAACTAATGAAAGAATGAAAGAATCTCGGGCAAAATGGGCCACGAACGAATGAGAAATGACTCATCGAATTAACGTCAAATCGATGTCAAAGTCGAAATTCCATCGAATTGAAATATTACTGGAAGCTTATTTTGATATTTATAAACATTTCTTAATAGAAAACGAATATATTCATCGCTAGACTCTTAAACAACAATATATAGTTTGTTAAGACATCGATGTTAAATCATGTTCGAAATGATTTCGATTTGCTTTGAAAACAAAATTTTTCAAAAAGGAAATTATTATTGTGTTAATTATTATTATTATTATTATGTTAAATTATTATTGTATTAATTATGTTTTATTATATTTAAGACAAAAAATTTTCTTTTTTTTAACAATAAAACATATAATAGTTAATATACAATAATAATAATTTTATTTTTAAACATTTTTTATTTTATGGACTAATAATAATTAAAATCTATATAAGACAAGCCAGAGTGCATATTATTACACATGGATCTTTGACATACTGATGACATACTTCAAATTATTATGCTAGCAACAGTAAACAACACCCTTACTTTAGAAAAAAGACAGCTATGTTTGTTGAGTAAATACGCATAGAGTAAATACGCTTTAAATATTGCAACAGAGTATAAGTAACGTATATAAAATGGGAGATCCATAACAAAACGGCAATAAAATTAAAAAAAAATCTTAAAAACTCAATACGATAGACATGACAGAACCAACAGATTTAGAGACGTTTTGTTCGATGTATTGAGAACAAAATGAAAAATTTGAAAATAGAGATCTATGTCGTCCGTAGGATATTGTATAACAGATAAAACATTGCTTCCTAACTAATTGACTTTTAACTAACAAGCACGTTTATAGTAATTAATAATTATAAGACGTAATTATGTATTCAGCTCTTCTCACACTATAAATGAATTTAATACATGAATTTATAGTTCTATTGCGTTTGGGCTCAAGTTCATCGATCATGTCTATAAAAGTTGCACAGCAATAATGAATGTGGGGAAGAACCAAGGCAGCAGCCAGCTTTATTTACGAAGATTCTGGGATTAAATGCTTGCATAGCTTGAGCTTGCATAGCATTCCATTAATTTTCTTGTTTTAGGAATTTGTTTAAAACCAATATATTCAAGATAAAACTGTTTTTGCGAATGTCTCATCATGAGCTATCATTTGGCATAAAATTCGATTCCAAAATCGAGGACCGAAAAAAATCGGGATGAAATCATCCTTTTCGTCATTCTTTCAGTTTCCAACACAGTGGCGTAGTAAGGGAATGCCTGAGACAAAAACTTAGATCTATTGTAACAAAAGAAAGTTCGTTATAAAAGATAACAATTTCACCGATTTAGTTGCTCTTCTTTTGTTTTTTGCCCGAAATCTTTTATCTCTTTCTGCTTATAACGAGAAGTGCGTTCCATTTAATGTTGTGAATATCATTTTATCCTTTTTGTTATCAAATATTAAACAAGGATGAGATGATAAGGATGAGAGATGCGAGCGTGCGAATATTAAGTGAAATGCACACAAGGAAGTATATGTATATACTATTGAATCGACATTAAGACGGGAGTCTTAGCAAGGGTATCTGGGATGGCCCTGCTCTCTCCGCCCTCTCTTCCTTTACTACGCTACTGCTTCGATATTGGATCAACACTGAATATTTGTAAAAATCCTCACTTGGGTATGTTATTATTTTTGTCAATTTCTTTCTCTACAAACAATACATTCAATACACACATAGAAATCAAATATGTTCGCTCGTGACCCAAAATCCTTAATAAATAAAATCTGAGGTTCTTTTAAAACAATATAAATAAGATAACAAAGATAATAAACTTTGATCTTAATAAGATCTCAACAATAAAATCTTAACAAGATTTTGAGAACTTAAAATTTATAAAATTTTAAATACACGACTTATATATGTAGATTTTTATTTTTCCAGTTATTAGATACTTGTATGAAGAGATGTGGCCCATTATTTCATGCGGAAGTTGGTAAATTTCGTTTCCTTAATGAGATGATAAAATTGGTTTCGCCAAAATATTTAGGTAATCGCACTACAGCGAGTGTACGGCAAAAGGTTTTGCAACTTCTTTATGCATGGATCAAAGAATATCCTCGCGAATCAAAAATTAAGGAAGCTTATGAAATGTTGAAGAAACAAGGAGTCATCGAGGTTACCTTTGCCAAATGTTATATTTATATATATTATTTATATATATATTTATATTTATTATATATATATGTTATTTATATATATAGTCTGACAATTATGTTTACAGATATTTTCCTATTTTTCTACAATAACATGGCAATATTAAAAACACAAAGTATTCAATTAATTGTTTATTTCGCAGTATTACATAGCTCAATATAAATAATCAAAAACAATCTGGAACTCAGTTTAGCCCCTTATACAGAATTGTAGAAATTACTCTAATTGATAAAAATAAAAAAAGTTGTATGTATAAATCCAGAAATACTTCTTTTTCGAATTGTAAATAAAAAATAAACAGCTTTTTTTATTTACATCAACAGAAATAACATAGTAAGCAGAAGATCAAATATACATGCATTTCACTTACACATTATCTCGATTTAAATCAATTTAAATCCTCTGAATGTTTAATCACAACGGTATTTCAAGATTTTTGTTTACAATAAAATCCAACTTATTTCCGAAATATTTAAATATCTTTGATAATCATATAATATCATAAGATATCATAAGTAAACGAACGAAACTGATCATGAATTGAAAAGTGTTGTACTATTTTTGCAATAGTTAACGAGATATTTTTAAAACTTAATTTAGTTCACCCTATCTGTTCATGAGAAGTGAATAAATTGCTAAAATTGCTGAAATAACTAAAATCTATCAAATTAAATAATTGAGATTTCAATAATTTCAGCGATTTATTTGAGGAGCACCGCAAAAAAAATGGATATGTTGTGTAGTTTACATCCACATCTTCAGAGGGCAGTAATGCGCGGGGCATTTTGCAAGAAGAAGGATTCTCTTAAATTTCTCTCTGAATTATAAATTATACTTAATTACATTTTATCTGTAAACTTAATTGTCAAACTTTTTTTAACTATACCTTTATTATAATTATTGTTATTATTGTGTAGGATTTCATTTTAATTTTATTACTACTCTCTATATATAATATTTAAATATTATTTTTTTAATTATATTCTTTTATCTCATTGTAACATTTGTTTAAATAGTAAATATTATTTAGATTGAATTATTAATTAGTTAATTATTAAAGATTTGCAATATATGAGATAAGAACAAATTATAGGAAGATGCTGCATTTATAATGGCAAACAATGAAGAAAGTAAAAAATCGTCTAAGATAAAAAATAATATATTCGAAAATGAAGAGATGTCAAAGCATTTGCGTAGATTACTTCATAGTAAAGATCCTTCTGATTTACAATCTGCAAACCGACTGATTAAATTTATGGTGAAAGAGGTATCTACATTTTAGAGAGATATTTGATATAAAATCTTTAAAGAAATTGAAATTCAAATACAATCGACGCTTTTTACTCGCAGATCTTACGTATCCGATACGATAATCCATGAATATGGAATGATTAAATATATGATAGTAAATGAGATGCATTTAAAAAATTTAAACAAAATCAAAGAGAAAAATATTATTTTTATTTAAAATAAAATAAAATATGTAATGTATATGTGTATTTAATATATAATTTTAATTAATTTTAGTTGTTAATTGGTTTGGAAAATTTATTTTATAAGTAATATATAATTTATAGTAATAATAAAAACATCAATTGTCAATATTGTTTGCACGTAGTGAATGTATTCAATTTATTTTTGTTAAAATTATGGTTTTTATGTTACTAAAAGATAAATTTTGTAGTGAAAGCTATTACTCTACATTTTATAAATTAACAGAATAATATGAGCAGAATCAAATCTAACTAATCTTAGGGTAGGGTAAAAAGTTACATAATCACTATCCAGGAGTCAATAACTGAACTATAATTTTCAAATATTTTTTCATTTTATATAAAATTATTTAGCATTACGTTACTATTTATACTTTAATTGTGAAAGGGAATTTACAATTCATTGTAATTAATGAAAAAATTTCTTTGTTGAAGAAAAAGATTCGTTGGATTTTAAATCAAATCAAGATCAAAATGATATAATTGCATACATGCGATAAGTTGTATTCGCGAATATCTATCGCGAATAAAGAAATGCGATCATAGTTATGAATCGTGAATTCTAAAATAAGAAGCGTCAATTGCATTTAATTTTTTTTCCTGTTTCTTATTTTGACTTTAATTTTTTGAATTTACATTCATATTTTTAAAGATTTTCATTACAGATATTTCTTTTTGTAGGATGAGGAACGACTGCAGTTAAACTCTCGAAGAGGCATGGAATTAGAATCTGTGCAAAACAATGTAATGCTACTATCAGAAATGCTAGATTCGTATAATCAGAATGAAACTAGTACAGAGGATCTTGAATTAATGAAAGAGTTATATCAAGCATGCGAGCGATTGAAACCTATTTTGTTGAGACTCGCCAGCGAAACTCAGGGCAATGTCGAAATGCTTGGTAGCTTGTCATATCTTGTTATATCTAAACGATTTATTCATTTTTTTATAACTAGTCTAAAAAATTTTGTTTTTATAATATAATTTTAAAAATTTAAGCTGCAATTATACATTTCAGAACTGAAAATCTGTACATTTTATATAATATAAGTAACGAGTTAAAAATATGTGAAATATTTCAATTTAAATATCGAATTATTTTATTAAAAATGACATATCATAAAGATGTCTCCAGATGATATGGCCAATGTATACATCAATTCTGCACTTATTCGCTAAATATTGATTACATTTGATATGAATAATAATTTTATGCCATGTATGATATTTGCTAATGTTGGCCATATCGTTTGGAGGCGCCTTAAAATTGGATTATTGGACATCAATACCTATTACTTATTTATCTGCATCTTCTCTCTTTTTAAAATCTTTTTAATTAATTTTCTGTGCATTCTGTGACATCAGGTAATGTACTAGCTGCGAGTGATGAGTTGAATCAAGTTTTTGAGAAGTATACGTCTATTATCGTTCTTGGACAATTCCCCAAATCTACGACAGAGGCTTCTAAGCCAACTTACAATGAACCATCCCTTCTGGATCTATCGTCCCCCACTGAGATGATTTCCTGTAAGAACAGTTTAAGCATGATGCAGAGCACATCGTCGACGGATCATCGTTCAGATATGGACGTGCTCGGAGATATCTTTAATGTATTAGAAAAACCAATGAAGTCTGAAACAAATTTTTTAATGCCAAACGCTATAATGCAACCAATTAGTATCTCGCCCATGAATAAGAAAAGTGAGCATAAATTGTAATTGAAACAATTTAATGCAAATAATTAAAGACTTACAAAATGATAAAGCATTTAATATTTTTTGCATTTTGTTTTATATTTATATTTATATTTTATATTTATATTTATATTTATTCATTATATTATACTATTCTTCTAAATGACGATAATCTGTAGGCGAAATTACCAACACTGACGAAGAAAAAATAGACAGTAAAGCAAAAGCATTGGAAGAATTGAACGAATTGGGCGAAACTTTACTTAAACAAAGTTTATCGGGTACAGTGTCAACTACACGCTTGTCACAAGGGTAAGGACATATTTATGAATATTGGATGAAGATTGAATCTTAAATCATAAATATCGGAAGTGCTGAAAATAAAAAAACACAAAAAAATAGTCTCAATCTTTAAACGGACATAAAAGTTTCAGCTTTCATAAAGCTTATATATCGATTATAAATAAGATAAACCAAATTCGATTTTGCAGTGCCGGAAATAATTTTTAATTACTGTCTCAGTCAGTATTTGTCTGTCAAGAAAACATGAGAGGTCATATGTCGGGGATTTTATAACACTAATAATTGATCTGAGAGGGATATTAAATTTACGTAATTTTAGCGGATCACGTAGTCGTGTCTATGAAGTTAGCACATTTTATTAATTTTCAAAAAATAATAATTGTTCCGGTAGCACTTTTCATTGTTCTATTATTCTTTTAAAAATAATAAAATGTTCTGTAATATAATATTTTTAATATAAAAAAATCGAAAATAAAGAAATGTGCTAACTTCATAGACATCATATAGACTCAGTGGAAGAGAATCCGTAGGGTCAGATGTACAGTATTCAATTATATACTCAAAATATTTTCAAAACTTACAATTAAAAAAAAAATTTTATTTTTTGCAGCAAAACAAATAATAACGTGACAAAAATTCAAAACACTTATGATCCCAGTAAAAAACAAAATTCGTCCCATAATTCTAATAATATATTGCAACATATTGCAACAGAGCAACCGAATACGAGGAAATGTGAAAGAAATAGTAATTTAGACATTTTTGCATCTTCAAATTCGTCAAAAATTAATGTTGATTTGTGCAAAAAAAATAGTAATTCAGAAATAATGGATGTAAAAATACAGTCACAGGAAATGACGCAATTGCAGAATGGTATGTCAAGGATAGCAAATATTGAGCCTGAAATCAAACCATTGACTGATATCACTGTCTGCCTTGAAGATATTAAACCAGGTTATTAGATAAATTTATCTATTATGACATTGTTTTATTTTGTTCATGTTTTTAATTTTTTTTATTCTATTCATTTCTTAGATGGTCCATCTATAAAATACCGGAATACATCGAAAATTAAACCCGATAGACAAAAATGTTTCAGATAAAAGTGTTGCATGATTTGAAGGAGATTAAATAATGTAAAATTAATTTTCTAAAAATTGATTTTTCAAGATCGTATGAAAGTCCCCTTCACTTTTTAAATTTAATAATATTGATTTTTTTGATTTTTTTTTTTACATATAATTCCTATAATTATTCTGCATAATAAAAGTATTAAGATAGAATTATAAAAAAAACTATAGTTTCAAGTTAAGTATTTTATATTATATTTAACATATATTGACTTAAAGAATTAAACATTTAAACTGTTTGTTTTTTTAATAACTATGCCTTTAATATCTTTATGTCAAGAATAATGATAAATAATTGAATAAAACACATAATTGTTTATTTAAAAAATACTTTTACATAAGAATAATTTAGAGGAATATTATGTAAAATAATCATTATTCTATTTAAGAAAATGTGCTCCATACAGCCTTAAAAAATAGATTTTTGAAAATTGATTTTATCATTATTTATATTCCATACAACTTTTATCTGAAACATTTTTGCCCGAGTTTAATTTTCTGTGTTTTGTTTTAGGTGAATACCGTATATACATACATATGTGCGCGCGCGTGCACGTGTGCATGTGTATATAATTAAAAAAAATAATGTTAATTATTTCACAGGGACAAATCCACCTATAACAGTAATTGAGGAAAAAAATGGCGTCAGTGTGGTGCTTCATTTTGCTCAGGATAGCCCTAGATCAGATGTATCTGTAATAGTAATTACTACAATGAGCAAAAACACGAAGCCACTTAATAATTATTTATTTCAAGCGGTTGTGTCTAAGGTAAGTATTCAAAATTTAAAATTTTCTAAATTTCCCATATAAAACATACATAAATTTTCGATATAACTTAATACTTTTTTCTGCATAATAAGAAAGGAAATAGGTGCTTAACACAAGTTTGCTTTCAGTTGTTTGCTTTCATGTTGTTACCAAAATAGTAATTTCGTTTAAGGCAATCTAAAGACATTATGCGAACAAAGGTTGTTTGCGCAAACGTGCGGAAATGCTGTAGCATACTTATTGCCATAAAAATTGTCATAATCTGTTGAAAATCATAAAATATGTAGTCTATTTTTATCAATTGAATGAAAATGATGCATTGTCATGATGACTGTCAGAACGCAGCGAGTTTAATTTCCCAAATTTAAAAAACCACATAGAATAGGATTAAAGAATATTGAAAGACTTTCAGTTTTGTTCTAATAAAATAATTTTTTAAGAGGAACCAAGGGCTCCAAGATGAAAGCATAATACATTTTTTGATTTATTCGTTAAGTAAATAAAATATACAGCCTATCTCGTACCAAAATCGTACCGAGTAAATATTTTTTTTATGATAATGGTTTCCTTTAAAATGCCACCAGATTATTGGCAACTTAAGATTTTAGGTAGAAATGTTTTCTATGATTTTCAATAATCCATTGTACGATCGGTTATAAGAGAGCAACTGTTGCCATCAAGTTGCTTATTATAACTGTTAATGGTAATAAAAATCAATCCAATAATGAAAATTGAAAGTAGCTTTGTTTAATATTGAAGGCAATTTAAGCAAAATAGCATTTCAAGCATATTGATAGCAACCTGCAGGCAACTTGTTATCTGGGTTAAAGATATAAAAATACGAGGTTCTATAAAATCTTAAAGAATTTTGAATTTAAGTTCAATGCGTAAAAAAGAATTTAACAAGAAGATGATAGATTCCCAAAACTTCAAAAATCTTAATATTTAAGAATTTATGAATATTTTTAGAAAAATTTTAATTAAATAAATATTTTTAACTTTGATTTTGTATAATTATACATAGAAATGCAAATGTAGACTGCAGGCACCTTCTGGAACAAAGCTGCCACCGCATAATCCATTCCTCCCTCCATCCGCAATCACACAGATTATGCTGATTGCAAATCCTCTCAAGGTAATACAATTACATAATAATTATTCTTTTCGACAATAAATTAATAGTTCCATTATTTGAGATGGAAAATATTCAAATTAATTAATATTATTAATATTATATTATTAATATATATAATATACGGTAACTTTGGTAAATATGCAGCTAATAAATAAGAGATTATCCTCAAATGACCTTGACATATGTTGTCAAGATCATAACTTTGAATGATCTTGAACAAATTTTAGCTGTCGCTCGTAATTCATTAAAAAATTATTAATAGAAAAAATATCATAAATATTACATAATTTTCTGACATCCTATATGTCATAGATTATGAGCTTTTATACGGTATGTACTGAAGATAAGTTATGTTTACCTTGAAATGAATGAATTAATGAATTGAATCGATGCAAGTATCATTTTATTTCCATACTATGCAGATTGTAGTCGTACAGTACCAGTACGTATGGGCATAATCGTCATGCCGCAAATAGAGAGTATAGGGTGGTTTCCTTCGCGTAGAAAGTCAGATATTCCCCAGATAGGAGAGAAGGTGGGGTAGACGATCCTTAAAAAAAAGGAGGTGGGATGGAATTTGCTTCGTATGCAAAGTTAGATGCTCCTAAAAAGGGAAGATAGGGTGAAATTCATTTCACATTCGAAAGTCGAACGTCCCTAGGCAAGAGAGTACAAAACATTAATCTTGGTGCATAATTTTATAGCAAATTCTACACTTTTGTAAAATGATACACGTACAAAGTGTGTGCAGTACGCAAAATAGATAATATTTAACATCAATGTCCACGGGCACCTTCTCATTGTGTAATTGGAATATTAGACCTGCTTGAAAATCTTTATACATACCATTTGAAAACACGTACCAATTGAAAACTAATTCGTAACCTTAACATTTTTTGATATTAGAATTTTCGTGTCTAAATGACTTTAAGAATCTGTCATTAGCAGATGGTGTGATCACTGATGGTGTTAGATCAAAGACATTCTACATACGCACTAGTATACATTTATAAAATATTTGTAAAAGAGATATTTAAAATTATTTTGCGCACATGCGTATATATGTGCATGCGTGCAATGAAAATGTTATTTTAATTATAACTTATACAAATATTTTCACTTTACGTAGTAAATGTGAAATAATGAAAAAGCAAAGGAGATATTGATTTTATAAGAGTTTATAATTAATGTTTCTTTGTATGTGGAAATTGATTATTTCTTTCAGGAGCCTGTATCTTTGAAGTGTATGTTAAGCTACACAATGGATGATGAAACAGTTACAGAAATGGGTGAAGTAGACACGTTACCTAATCTGTGAGATTCAATGATTCTCTGTTGTAAACTCCATACAATGCTACACTCATACTTGTCGTGTGTGCCCTCAGTAGGTTGAAAATGATATAATAATGTTTCAATTATTCAAAAATACAAGCAATTATAAAATTGTTAGACATTTTTTTGCGCTACTATAAGCTTAGATTATCTGCAGTTAAATCTTCATATTCTTAATAATTTTTCTCATTTTAATTTTTCCTTGAACGTCTAGTCTTACAGCTACTGTACATAGTATGTGGAAATACTTGACGTGTTACTTACTTACCGTATAATAAGCGTTTCCATATCTTGTGTATAGAAGTCCTACTCTAATAACATTTATGAAAAATGAAAATGTATCATAATTCATTCGTATGATATTTTCATTTTACATATATATGTTTGAATGAGAGAGCAGGAAGAGAGTTAAATTTATGAGTATTATGTTGTTAAGAATGCTATAGAAATCCATAAAAATACAGAATATATTTTAAAGACTATCTTGTAATTATGAATTCTGTATGGATTATCTTAAATGGATAAAGAAATAAAATGAAAGATGAAAAGTATACTAAATATTTCTTACAGAATGAGTTTTATAGGGGACAGTTTCTCATATTATCTAAATCATTATACATAGTAGCAATGAAATCAGATTCTGAATATAATTGCAAATTTTAAATAATAATGTTTTTTTGTTTATTTATTGTATATACGCGTGTGTGTCAACAAAGACAAACAAAGACTACAGACCAGAGCACAGATTTTCGTATAATACATAAAGCAAAATAAAATCAATCTTAGTCTTTTATTTTATGAAAGGAAAAGAAATCCAGGACTTTGATTGGATAATTTTTTTATCTAGAGTATAATACATAATGCGTAAACCAATATCCATTTTCAGGAATTACGTACCATGCCCACTTTTGTGACACATAGATAAAATCATCAACCGGTATTCATAGTATTTGATTTTTATATTTGAGACTGGTTTAAGATGTCATTAGCCATAATCAGAGAACCGTATTAGCATTTTAAGACATCGTTTAAAACGATGTCTTAAAATAAAATAAAGTCTTAATTTGATAAATTTTAGTTATTTCAGCGATTTATTTTCACAAACAATTTTCACTACATATAAAGACAATATACATATATATATATAAATATAAGAATGGGTGCCTATAATGTTTTACTAAGATAAAAATCAATCGTATCTTATTAAGAATACTTTATTTCAATAATACTATATATAACAAAAGATTATATATAATCAATGCCAATATTAATTAATATATTCAAGTTGTAGCGAAAGAAAAATTACGTGATTATAAATATATACGTAAAATATATGTATATTATCTTTATATTGCATTTGTGGATGTACGTAGCCGGACTTACGTTTAATATCAATTTTTTATTTAAATAATGAGACTCGCACCACAATTTTTCGCCGCATTAATTTACGATTTTAGCAGCAGTGTCGATAATGTGATACGTAGTTCGCATCATTCTATAAAATTGATATTGGTGTCGCTAGTGGACGAAAACTTTTAGAGAGAGACCTCTCATTTCTTGAATATGTCTATGATGAATATATTGAGTATAATTTTATTTTGTTTGGTGTAGCTAATCTAAATAATTATCCGTTTTAATTTTTTAAATTTGTGATATAAATAAATTGAAGTAAATTGAGAATGACTGCTGATTGTGCAATTAGCAATGAACAAGTGATTTTTGTTACGGGAGGTTATGATCATACTATCAAAATATGGCAACCGCATACAGGCGTCTGTCAACGTACTTGTCAACATACGGATTCTGTATCCTTTACTACATGTAAACGAAAAAATATTTTGCATGTATTGTACATTTTTATTCTATTAAATTATATCCAGTAAATATATTATTTAAATTATATCCAGTATATATTATTAAAATAAATCTTACATTCATTGTAGATAAAATAAATAGCAATTATAATTTTATATTATTGCGCTTATAATAGAGAAATATTTTGAAAATTTTACATATAATATTTTAGTTATTAATTAGAAACTTTTTAAAGCTTTCATTGAGAATTTTTTAGTATTCTTAACGAGATTCACAGCAAGTTAATGCATTGGATATCACACCAGACAAATATGTTGTAGCTGCTGCTGGATATCAGCATATACGAATGTATGATCTAGCTTCAAATAATCCTAATCCAGTTATCAACTATGAAGGAGTATCAAAAAATATTACCAGTTTAGGTTTTCAGGTTTTTTGATTATATTATATATTTTTATATATAGGATAATTTTTCATATTTTACAAACGTACTTGTATACTTGTATACAGAGTCCTAGATAACCAAGCATGTCTTACAGAAATCATGCAAGTTTATAATTGCTTATGTTCTTAATAACTTATTGCTATAATTGACAGATAGATTGTTATTAAAAATTTGTATTAAGTATGATTTATATACCAGTATCATTTTTTTCATATATCAATTTATCATGTAATTTTATCTGCTGCTTTGCATTTTTATGTCAATATGTTTATAGACAGCTTCATATAATTGTATGTTGTAGAACATTATAATATAATACAAAATATTAGAATGCCAGATTAAATAACATCCAATATTTTTATAGGTTACATATATATATTTTATAGGTTACATATATCTTATTCAAATTGACCATGTCATACACTCGATATTATACAAATAAAAAATAATATATTATATATATATATATATTATAAACATGTTATAGAAATATGTTATAAGTATATAAATAAAATTTTAGTCGAATAATGTAAATTACACATGCTCCAAAATTTGAATAATTTTCTGACTTCTTTTGAAAATGTTTGAAAAATGTCTTAAAGACATCTAGTTCAAGATGTCTTTTGGATATCTTTCAGACATGCATTCTCTGGAGAAGATTGTTCTACCTTTCGATAAATTTCAGCTCATTCTCCAATTCTCTTATCTTTTTATGTTCTTATTCTTTTACTCTATACGTTTGCCTGTCCATTAAATAAATTATCGTTTAATTTATACGAAGACAGAACAATCGGCTCTAAATTAGTTAATTATTGATGTGTGCAACAGCTCTCTCTCTCTCTCTCTCTCTCTCTCT
>Ga0157364_1003873_pt1 | contig 14712 bp, 6 predicted proteins | sample AttsexASBM2_FD_111476 | JGI IMG/M metagenome (GOLD analysis project Ga0157364, IMG submission 111476) | Fungus gardens microbial communities from leaf cutter ant in Ribeirão Preto, State of São Paulo, Brazil - Atta sexdens ASBM2 | ecosystem: Host-associated > Fungi > Mycelium > Unclassified ... | reverse complement strand
GTGTGTGTGTGTGTGTGTGTGTGTGTGTGTGTGTGTGTGTGTGTGTGTGTGTGTGTGTGTGTGTGTGTGTGTGTGTGTGTGCGTGCGTGCGTGCGTGCGTGTGTGTGTGTGTGTGTGTGTGTGTGTGTGTGTGTGCGGGGAGGGGGGGGATTTTAATAAAGTACACCGAGTTTAAGATTCGCGATATAAAATGGCTTGGAATGAAACGAACTGAAACGTGATGTTAAAATGATGAGAGAGAATTTATGGAAATTGTACATTCCACGAAATTATTTCATAAAAAGAAAAAAATTCAACTAAATCGTATATTCAGAAATATACAGAAGTTTTTTAATTTTTTTTTTCAGATATATAACAAATTTTTTTGTAATTTAAATTGAAATTATAATTCCTATTTCTCAGCGTTTTTGAATTAATCTAAAATAATAACGCAAGCAATATGATAATGATTGGAGATTAAAGTGCAACGAGATTAAAGTGCACGCAAAAAGAAACCGTAAGAATCGTAATGACAGTACAGGCGTACTATTTTTTTTCTCGGTGCCGCCTACACGATGACCTTTATTTTTAATTGGAAAAGGTAAATATATGGTAAATCCCCAGAGTACGAGGAATACGAGATCCACAGATCCATTCATAGAGTCAACAAAATTTATTTGCTAAACGAATGGCCTTTACCTTCTACTTTTGATAGATTGTATGAAACCTCCCACGTATCTCCAATAAATTTATAAAGTTGAAAAAATACGAATATTCGCTTTGACATGAGCTGAATACATAAGTTCTTACAGCTGATATTAAAATTTTTCATGATAAACCGGCGGAGTTTCCTACTACACTCTTTTTTTTTATGAAAAAAAGAGGACACGCACAATGTGAAAAAAAATTTGAAATTTCTCTCTCTCTCTCTCTCTCTCTCTCTCTCAGCGCTATTTTCATAAAAATGCGAAATTCTAAATCTCAAATATTTAATTGAAAAATTTACAGTGATTTAAATTTATTTCTGCATATTCAATATCACAAGATCCGGCCATTGAAAGATAAGTAACTGAAATAATTCAATTTTGCTTTTAAAAAAGAGCTATCCCGCTTCTCGAGTACGTACACCCAAAACCCGGACTAATGCGATTCTCTTGCGAAACATGAACGCATCCTATTGGACGATCGCATCTCTTGTTGCAGGCAGATTCAATTAAACGTTGGGCATCACAGACAACCAATGCAGGAGTATCGAGACAGAACCGACTCGATTTTCGACGACGGTACATTACCGAACAAAAGTCCGAGTTACGCTCAATTCAAAGCATTTCCCCAGCATTTTCCCAAAATCCTGCTTTTAACAAAAGAGCGAGAAATAGAACGCCATATTGAATCTTCCAAGCTTAACGTATTGCAACTTCAGGCGCAAATTTATGAGAAAAAAAAAAAATTTTTAAGAATAGAAAAAAAGAATCAATTATAGATTTTTCCTCAAAAGACTTATCAATTATTTAATTGCATACAAATTCTTAATGATTACAGAAAATTAAACAATTAAAGATTTGAAAATTCAAACAGGAAGATAACAATGACAGTTTTTCAGAAGATAAACTTCTGATTCACAATACACACACACACACACACACACACACACACACACACACACACACACACACACAATATACATATATATGTACATACATCATTTTTGAACCAGTTAAATTCGCCTTTTATTTTTGATATGGTTTTTTTATTCTGCCGATCAACGATTTACGAGCTCACTATTTCGATTTGGCGATATTGTGAACAGGAAAAGAGAAGGTGAATGAGGAAACGAATATATCTTTTTATTGTGACTCTGTTTTAATGGACGAATCGACGGTGGAACAGTACGTGATAAACAAACAGATCTTGAACAGGAAATTCGATTCGAGAAGTCGTACCGACACGTTTTATTCATGGTACTCGAGTCTAAATGTCGAGGAGATAGTCCCTTCGTTCACGACTTGTTTTATCGCGTAATCAAGCCAAAAGCGAAATCTACGGTCTTCGAGCTTTCTCTCTCTCCTTCTTCTACGTTTTCTCTCTTTCGGAGTAAAGAAAAAAGAGTAGAAACTATCGAAACGAGAGACGATCTCCGTTACACATTTCAAACCGCTTTTAAATCTCATTCTTTGGGATAATAATACGAGAAATGCGAATTGCTTTTAAGAAATATTTTTATATGTATACCACTGCGACCGGAAATATATTTAGCGTAAAATATAAGAATTTTTTAAAGAATTTCCATTTTCATATTTTCTATTAATCTATGGATTGATCGAGTTTCAGATGGATTCAATTTTTTACAAACAAAACCAAAGATATTTAATCAAAGATATTTAACAATACTATATATTCAACATCGTATTTAACGTGTAAGAATACTTATGTTATGTTACGTGTATAATCTTAGCCGATACTAATATTTTGATTTTATACATTAAAAAATTGCTTAGCAATTTAATATTTATACACTTATACACTCATTTATATATTTATATACTTGCTATTTTTTTATATACAATTCTTCATGTCATTATTTTAAAAAGTGTCTACTTTAGTTGATTCGTCTTTGAAATACCATGTATATCAGGGATCCTTGGATACGACTTAACGAAATCGAGTTTTTATCCGCTTTATCCGTAGCTTCCATCGCTCGCTCGATGGAACGCGAAAACCCGCGAGAGGCATCGGTTATACAGAAGAACGGCTTCCGCTGTGTCACGAAGATTGGACCCGTTCCAAGTCGCGAATCGATTGACCCCCAAAACCAATCGGAAACACAGGGTGTGCAAAATCTTTATACTCACGAAGACTTCTTGAGACTTCTCTGATTAATCCAAAGATAAACTTTTTTTTAATAAAATTATCGAAAAATCAATAATATTAAAAATACTCGAGTAAGATTAAAACAGAGTACAGATAAATAGTTAATAAAATTTAATGTGAACTTTATTTAAATAAAATTACATTTTATATTATTTTTAGTTGCTAAAATATCAATCACTGCCAAGTAATTAATATTTGAGATTAATAGATTATCGAAAAATAGTATAAATAGAATAAATCACAATGCAAACACTTAAAATTAAATAAGTTTTTATTTAAGTAGAATTATACTTTATGGCATTTGGTACTAAAATATTGATTAACGTCAAACAATTAATATTTGAAATTAACAAATTAAAAAATAAATCAAAAATAAAATCAAAAAATAAAGCAAATTTCAGTCAAGATTGAGTCAAGAGATAATTTGATATGTCACCCTGTATATTCTCCGTGAATAAAGAACGAAGAAGTGATAGAAGAGATAACTGCATCGTGAAGCAGCGATCTGTCAGATGGTAGCATTGGCTGACATTTACATGCAGCTGAACAATCGTACGTCATCTCCGCGAGTTGTAAAGTAAAAGTTAGCTTCGCATCAACACGCGCATCGTGCACCAACGATTTTCACTTATACAGAGTGTCTTACAGCTAACAGAACACGAATATGCAACCCTTGTACGAGAACGATTTTACTAAAAGTTTAGATAGATACAGATCTAAAAATAATTTTGTTGGAATATCAAAATAGTTATGTAGAAGATCAAGTTAATTGCTCTGATGTCAAAACTTTTGATCATATTATTCATCATGCTTAAGTTTTCTACATAATTTTAACGATCCAACAAAATTATTTTCAGATCTGTATTTACCTAAATTACAATACATACTTCAACAAAAATTGTTCTTTCCGTGTATATTTTTATAATATTTAAATTGAATTAAAATCAACATTTATTTATTTAAATTGTTCTATATGTGAGAATGATTCTAAATTTAAAAAAATTAAATATATATATAATGATCTTTTGCTTCGCAAGCTTCTGTGATACAAAAAAAAACTGAACTTTATACTTGTTTACATACATTATACTACTTTACCCATGTGCAATAGAATAGATAAGTATCTGGACTTTCATAATATATGATGCGACTATTTGTAGCTATTTAATAGCGATTACGGACGAACTTAGCAACGCGAATTATCGCATTACGTGCTGGCAAACCCGACGCAATGACAGACGGCACGAAATCGTCCGAGTATGTCGCGCACAATATAATCGCATATTGTAAATAACGCCTTTTAAAAACACATTGTATATTACGATGGTGGCGAACGAAGCTATTTCGTGAACGCACGAATCGCGTGTGCGTTTACGATGTCCATAATGGAATCCAGATAACAAAGTCCACTTAATATTAATCACAAACACCGTGTTCGTAGTCACATAAAAGTGTTGTCTCATTAACACCAAGAATCGTTTGATACTTCCTTTAATAAGAATCACCTTTATCGATTTAAAAAGCCTGGACATTAGAATATAAAATTGTACATATAAAAACAATGTATTTTGCATTAATTCTCTTTAATTTAAATTTCTTATTTAAACCATATAAGATTATAAAGATAATATATAAAAATACACAGAGATAATATATCAATTTAAAAAACATCAATATAAAACTTTTAATTATATCTATATTTCATATTCTCAAAAATCAATAAAAAAGGCATTTTATATACATATAACGCACGTTTAATTCAATACACATAAAATATTTTCATATTTCAATAAATTTGTGTGTGTGTGTGTGTGTGTGTGTGTGTGTGTGTGTGTGTGTGTGTTTGTGTGTGTGTGTGTGTGTGTCTTAATTACTCGATATCTTCGATAGTATCCCATCAATCAAAATGTAAAAAAAACATACGTTGCATATGTAAAAAGAATCTTTAATTACATCTTTTGAATTATTGCGCAACATATAAAGAATATAATTTGTGTTTATTAAATAGTCTATAGCTGAATGCGACAAGTATGTATATATAAAAAAAAATATATTTGCGTGTAACACGCAGCTGACTGGCCGTGACGAACGCATTGCATTGACGATACGTATGTATGACGTCGCATCCAGTTTCCTTGGTAAACCAGTGTTCACACAACGCGAAATTAAACTCGAATCGATTCTCTAACTTGTCCACCTCGGCACGTGTCAGCTTCACTCACGTTGCACAATCCATGTTGGTGCTCGCCTTGCACAACACAGACGTGCGTATATCTTGTCCCGAGAATCTGAATTATCGAATCAACGCGATACGACGTACACATTACCAAGTAGAGTACAATACTCGCCACAAGCGCGCAGAGATATGATTGAATCAATTTAAATATTATACGTACATGCACGTTATTTCAAAAGTCTCTTCTTTTTAAAAGAAATATTCATACACAATAACAATAATATAAAACATATTACACAATGCAATAAAAAATATTTTACTATTATTCTGTTGAGTTTTACGAGACTGCATCTTCTAAATAAATAAATGAGACGTGCGACTGCAAAATTATTAAAGCTGCTTAAATAAATGGCTATGAGAAAAACAGGAAAAACTAAGTTATTTATAGAAGTTTTTTTTTAAAGACAGATATCGATTGTATTATATAAGATGCAAGGCAGAGATTATTCTGTTAAATTTCTGACAAAATATAAAATATAAAACAAACTTTACTTATCTATCTAGATTTTTAATTGTTTTTACAAGTACAAAATAAATTCAAAACATCTTTTTTTCGTTTCCATTATTACAATTTCTAATTAATCACAAAAAATTTCATTTTAACAGATTACGGTAATAATAAATAATTAGAAAGTAATTAAAAAGTTAAAAGTAAGTTTTTTATTAACAGTAGAAAAATTTTTCTATTTGGCAAAGCATTTATTTTTTTTTTTATTTTTTTTTTTGGAAAAGTGATAAGGCACTTTTTCAAACTTGGATAGATATATTAGCAGGAAAACGGATTCGTATGGAATATTTGCGTCAAAGTATTGATGCGTTTAACAAGTTTTTTGCAATGCTACACGCTTTGCGTCAATGACGAAAAATGTGTACGATACAAAATATTCTACGTTTAAATAATTCAAACTTGAATAAATGTTTGGACGCGAATACAGAACCGTCGCAAACGTGTTTTTTATTATTTTTGTATTTAACGAGTTTTGCAATTGCACATGCCACGAATATTCGGTTTTTAACAGGTTTTAAACACGCATGTTCCTTTCTGAGAATTGCTATACGTGCATTTTCGGTTGCGATGCGTTCCTGTAAAAATTAAAACAGTACCGGCGTGGAGGAATTCGCAATACAATGACTCGTAAAAATATCAAATGTCACGATGCCAGTTAGCAGATAGTCACGAATATATACGCACGATTAATGAACAATATCGATCGATATACATTTTAGAAACTGTTACACAACTTTGCAAGATTTCTTTGATCAAAACGCAATTAAACGAGACAGTAAATCGTTACTTAAAATAACATAGATATTGTAGTTCCCGTAGGAAATGTATAATAAAAAAGAGATGTCGAAATAAAACTAAGAGATTACACAAACATGTTTCAAAACATTTGAAAAATATTTGTGTACGTAAATTTATATTTCTTCATATTTTTATGTGTATATCTTTTATTTGAATAAAAGTCTACAATAAATTTCCTATAATTAAAAAAAATCAATTATTTTTATAATATTAATGTACTATTATTAAAGTAAAATATAAATAATAATTACAAAAAAATATCTATGATAATTTTGCAATTAACTTCTTCAATAGCATAATAAAACTTTCCTAATCCATTCGATATATTATTTATATCATTTTTTATTTATTAATCAAAAAATACAATAGACCAAGTTATTTTTACAAAAATCCCTACAAAAATAGTTTTATATTCACATCGTCCATATGGAAACATATAAAATTTATAACACATCATAAATATTTTCAACAATAACTTATATAATCGTTCTTGGAAGTCATCCTTTATATTTTGTTATTGTATATTTGACAGCGCTTGTCAGAGCTATATAAATTCAAATCCTCCACACAAAAAATATACAGATTCGACTTTTTCTCTGCTATGTCCGTGCTAATCTTTTTGCACTACGTTTGCTGTTAGGGAAATAGACTTGTTCTCCTTTCAAAATGAAAAATAGAGCAAAAAGTGATTTATATCTAAAAATGTTTTTAAAGCACAACAAGCATGAAATTAATAGAGCATGTTAATTTTTCTTTCGTGCATCTATTTATGTCTATAAATATTAATCTTAAAGATCAATTTTCTGGCATAATATTTTTCTATTATAATTTAAAAATTATTGCATTTTATTAATTTATCGTTTTTAACTAATTTTTTGTACCATTCATTACATATTCCTTGAAAACTGTATTATTATATTAAAATTGACATCGGAATTTCTGGAACGTACTATATACCAAGTGTAGTTAACGTTTACTGTGCCATGTCTATTAAGCTGGCACAGCCACTTTAGCACAATTAAACGCGACCTATTCCACATTTTTTGCTAATTTTTTGCTAATTTTTTGCTCTATTCCCGATTTTTTTCCAGCCGCGTCGCTAAAATTCATGATTGTGTCAGCTTAATAGACTAAAGTTAGCACAGCCACAAAGAAATAAAGCAGCAAATGAAAAATCAGGTGCATATTCTTAAAGGGCTATTTTTTTTGCTCATTGTTTAAGTAGAAAAATTCGACTAAGAGTGTGTGTGGCTGTGCTCGCGTAGAAGAGTAAGGTACCTTAAAGCAATAATTGCTGAGCTCGTTTTATTTTTAAAATGTTTGTAGACTTAATTGCTCTAAGAATAGAACACAGTCTCTTGGTCGAATTTTTTGAACAGTGAACAAAAAAATCGGGAATAGAGCAAAAAATTAGCAAAAAAATAACTCTTGAAGAATATGTACTTGATTTTTCATTTGCTACTTTTTTTCTTTGTGGCTGTGCTAACTTCAATCTTAAGCTGGTACAATCATGAATTCTAGCGAATCGGCTGGAGCAAAAAATCGGAAATAGAACAAAAAATTAGCAAAAAAAAAGCAAAAAAATGTGTAGGTCATTTGATTGTGCTGAAGTGATTGTGCCAGCTTAATAAACGTTATTGTGCCACTTGGCAAGCATCATTTTTGATATTTTTTTATATACATTTCTTCCGAGTTATTCGTGTAATATTCATAGTCAGAAGTAATATGTCGTGCATATTTATACAACATGAATTATAAGAAGATATACTCACTCTTCTTACATTTCCTTAAAAGTATATGCGTCATATTAAGATATGTATGCTAAATGAATTCTCAATAAAAACTCACATCTGCTGCATATTACTAATCATAAGTGACTCACTACCTGTACGTGCCAAAAAATAAATTATTCTATAAATAAATCATCATGCGAGTCATAACATCTTTTATGTAATCAATAAATTTTCAAATTTTGATATTAATATAGAATTATTTTTGTCTATGCGATACATGAAACACTGTTTCTCTTCGATCATCTGATTGCCTACCAACGATATTATTAATTCAGCAGTTATAAAATACATCGTCCCAAAACGAAAAATTGTATCAGAAAGACATCGAAAGTTATACGACATAAATTTTGAATTATAGACATTAGAAATTCTGATTTAGATGTCTAATGCAATGGATATTCTGGAACTAGAAATAAAAAATTCTAACCAATAAAAAATTCTAAATCAACATAAATCTTCAAAAGAAATTATATATATATAAAGTATTTACAAACTATTTTATAGTAATATATTTTATAGTAATATATTTAAAAAATAATTTATAAAATATAATTCTTTTTCAAAAAGTTTACTAAGTAACTGAGAGTTTGCTAAGTAATTAAGACTAAGTACGAAAGCTCTCTCGAGATCTTAGAGGGAATTAATAATTTAATAGTCAAATTATATATATATATATATATATATAAAGTGCAATCAATAGTATTTTATTCATTTTCAAAAGATTTTAAGGCGATATGTCTCTCGAGAACTCGTATAAAATAGACGGCAATTATAAGACTGTAACAAATAGGCGAGTTGGTTATTTATTCCCGTCTACAAACTCTCTAAGGGCACATAGAGCACGTAAATAAAGTGTACGTACGTGGAATGTAAAGTGTACGTGGTGGCTTATATCGTCGTGTCGGCTGGAAAGTTCAGGCATATTTTAACCACGGGACGTACTCCGACGACTGAAAAACGCGCTTTATTTTCAATATGATTCTCCCTTTTCACTTAATCAACGCGCCGGAAAGACAAGAGAAACGCTCATTCATTGCAAAGACTGGATAATGAATAAGGATGAAGAAAAGAGAATCTAATTTAATATTTATTTCATAACAGCAAAGCGAAGGGTTTATTATGCAGACTGTATTAAAATTAGAATTTCTCTCGTAGATATTGTAGAAGATTTAAATGAATTTTTCTTTAATACAGAGATTCAATGTAACCAAAATTGATCATAAACTTTTTATTTGTGTGACTTATTATTTTCATTATCAGTTATTATATGCGCAATTAAATCATATCGAACCACCACATGTCAACGATATATTAATGTATTTCCTGTGTTGACCAATTTATGTCGTGCGATATGCATGCCATTGACGTGGAAGCGTATGTAAACAATGCGGTCGTATAAGTGCGAAGCAGTAGAGCAGGTGCCGCTACCACAAATGCCAAACGTCGTCTTCATCGTCGTCGTCAATTTAAAGCGACCGTCGACGGGTCGTAATTGGTCCGATAACAATCCGCGATTCGTGAGGCCGGCGGATGCGATTAAACGCGCGCCTGCCATCGTAAGCGAGCCGTGATAAAGCGGACCCGTATGCGGAATAACGATCGTGCCATTCCGAAACTCAAACTCGTGCCATTCTGCGGCTCGCTCGGTACTGAGACAATGTATTTGAAGCTGCGTGAAGCTGAGAGTAAAATCAGATTTGGTTGCAAAAGGAAAATATAAAAGGAAAAAGGTAGCAATAGATTTTTCCAATTTAGATCTCTCCAATTTTTTCTAAAAATTTTAATGAAATGCACACTAATAAATTAATAATATGCAAGAATATTATATGCTATGTATAAATGTATAAAACTGCGATTAATGTTAAAAGTTAATCATGATAAAATAATATAAGATAAAACTAATTTTAATGGAATAGCATTAAAAATAAATTAAAATTCAAAGATGAGTATACAAGATTGTTCAATTTATCATTATACAGAATTTTTAACAAAACTATTTTTTTAACAGGATTTACAGTTGAATATCAAAATTTTCTCTTTTCAAATTTCACAATACATATAATCAGATTTTATTAAAGAAAGATTGAATTCAAACTTGAATTTTACGGAAATTAAAAGAAAGATCTTCCGATTCTTTATAATAGTTCTTTCCATTAATCTTTCAATAAAATGTCCGTATAATAATATTGTACTATTAAAAAGATTCCAATAAATTGGAAGAAAGCCAATAAATCGAAAGATTATTTCAATATTATCTCCAATCGTTGACGTTACTCTATAATTTGTTATGTAGAAAGCCGCATTGAAACGACAACATATGTAAAGAGCGTAATCTATTTATCTAGGCGAGCTAATAAAACGACACAATGCGCAATTTGGTCATCGTCGATGAATGGACGTAAACCCCACAAGATATTTTCCACGACATGTTCATGATATAATGGAGAACCAGAGCGTAGCTGAATAGTAACGACAATCGTTCTTCGTGACTCGGATTGTGCGAGCGCTATGAAAGGCGTAAATCGCTATCGTTTGAACAAGAGCGCGTGACTTTTATACACGTAACACACAATGATAGCAAGAAATATCATCCATCGCAAGCATGCAATTCACTTGATATTTCCTCATTTTTTTTTGTATCGTCAATATTCGTTGCAAAATAATTGCTTTTCATGAAAACCTACCTTTCTATCTGAAGAATAATTAATGAGAATAAATATCCCTTTCTTCTCTCTTCTTTTTTGTTACGTAATCGTTCTTTACACGGTTAATCTAATAAAAACTTTCCGCCGTTTTTGTAAAACTGCGTCTCAAGTTACTCTTTCAATATTATGACGGAAGCTTCATTATCGTGGAAAAATTAAAACGTAACGCAGAATTGTGAACAATATATTTACAATGGCAGTCGAAAGTATGTTAAATGTTACTTCAAGAAATATCGCCGAGAGCAACCTTTGCAGTGAAGTACTCGAAGTTAACGATTTTCGTTGAAAATTCCACAATTTTAATTTAATTTGAGGACTGCCATCCTCGACAATTTAATCAAGAATTCTTTAATATCGCAAAACAATCACTTCGCGTGATGCTTTCGGTGCATCGAGTTGAAATGAAATTTACACGACATTCGGTAAACCATAAACAAAGAAACGACCGAAATCCAGCGCATTGCACACGATCCAACGAGCTTACCGAAACACGCTCGTATATTTCGGACGATAACGCACGCGATGGGATAGCTTCGAATAGCGGACTTCGAAAAGCATCGGAGAGCGCACGCTCGGTAATATCCCCGGGGAAACAACAACGCGCAGTGTGATAAAAAATAATTTACAGGCAAAGTGATGACTTTGCGCGCCGTGCGTTCAATTATCGCGCGGCGTGTATACAGTGCGACAGTTCCATGCTGACGTTAGTTAGGGGCGACACGATTTATGACAAGCACGATGAGTGGCCTGTGTTGTGGTCCAATTACACACAACGATTACCAGCACCGACATATAATAGGTATATCATTATTATTTTGACTCATTAGAGGAGAAAGAGGTCAGTGTTCATAATTATTTAGCTGTTTCAAGTACGAACACTTTATCTCACCCAGAAGCCTATATTTCATCAACAGATTGTCTCGCTTTCTCAATTTACAAGTGGAATAAATGAAAACTAAAAATCAAAATAATTTTAAAGCAATCAAACAATTCTTGAATTAAACAATTTTTGAAAATAAATAGCAATGCGAAAAATTACATATTAAAAATATTACGTTTTTTTTTTATTAATATATAAAAGAACTTAAAAAGATACGAAATAAACAGATACAAATTCTAACGATATTTACTTCAAAGAGAAATTTGTAAAATTCATAAAAGCGACATAGAATAAATTAAAAGCTGAATAAATACTAACAATAAGTGATTTCTTTTACTCAGTTTATCTTACCTCTTTCATATCTATATTTGTTTTATTAGAAAAAATCTCTTTATCTCTTTTTTAAGAGGAAGATAATATTGCTTATAGATACTTGTTGCAAGAAGTAGTTTATTTATTATGTAAATCAGATATGAAGAGCATCGAGATAAACATGACAAACGTGCTACCAACATAGTAGATCAACGGATCAACTATACGATCCGTTAACTTTTATTTTACAATAATAATCTTCTTGTCCTTGACAATAATATTATCTATTAATTAGACAAGCGTAATGCATCGAGTAAATCATACACACGTCGCGTCCACGAGAATGAATCCGATTGTATCATTTCATTTATGCATAGTAGATATTCTTAATATTCTACTCCGGTGACAATTAATTTTACTCAATTTTTTTGCCCGATCGATATTCGTACGGGGAATAATTAGATATGAGAAACCTCTAGAGACAAACGCGAGGTGAGAGTAATAAATCGACGAGTCAAGCGAGATGTTACGTGAAAATTGTTGCAATTCATGTGAATTTTTTATCAGGGTGTTTATTGAAATTTTGTTTCAAAAAATTCAAAAAATACCTTTAAAATTCCCGGAAAAAAAATTTTTCAAGTATTTTTGTACAAAATTCCAGATAAAATTATAAAATTTTGTAATGTAAACTTTAACGAAAATAAAAGAATAAAATCGGAGACGCAAAATAAAATACATATTAAAAATTAGTAAAAGAAAGGGATACCACAAGATACAGAGTTTGATGATACATAATTATATCTATTATATTCTACAATGGAGACGCAAAATAGACTGAGAAAATAGACTAGAATAGTATAAGCTAAATGCTTAACTAAAATGTGAGCTATTTTGTTCTGTTGACAAGGGAGAGTTACATTGTATATAAAAAAATGATATAAAAAAAACTAATATTACTAATCGAAAGATCACATTTAAAATAATTTTAGGTAATCAAATCTTGGGATCCTATGAATTCTGTACCTGACTTGGGACTTGGAAAACATTTTTTTTCAAAAATATTGGGTTGTCCGGAAAATTCGTGCCGATTTTGAAGGAAACGCAGAAGATTAAAATTTTAGTATACATTTATTAAATTATATAGGTTAGTCGGCACGAACTTTCCGGACAACCCAATATATCGTTCTCGAGACATTTTGTACCTAAGTTACAATGGTCAAACGTGTTCCAGTTCAAATCGGATACAGAAGCCATAGGATTCCAAGATTTGACTGTTTAGAATTTTTATTTCAAACATGATCTTTTGATAATGTTAGTTTTTTTGCGATGTAATATATTTCCTTGTAAGTCTTCTATTGTTACCTCAATTTTTTTAAATAAAAAAGCGAAATACACCAAAATATACATAAATATATGCGAATACGTATGTGATATTTACTGCTAACTGATTGTAGTTGATCAATTTTGCATTATAAAGAAAAAATAATCAAAGAAATGTTTTCAGAAAAAAATAGAATTTAAATTTAAAAGTAAATTTCCAAAAATTTCCGTGAATTCTGATAAAATTCTATGAAAATATCTTATTTTCAATAGTAAATAGAAATCTCTAAGTTTTCTAGGTAGTAAACATCCTTTGTACGCAATAAGACGATTTGAAACGGAAGCACGGTTATCATAAGCCGCTATTCATAATCTGTTCTTATTTCAAGACCATCTTAAATAAATCTTAAGATGCTAACGGCATCTAATTGATTCGTGACATCTTAAGATTGTACTTAAATATGAAAAATCTTAAATATGAAAATCAATTATGAATACCAGCCGTAAATACTTAAGAAGACTCTTAAATAGACTCAATGCGATAAGTAAAATAATCAATCGCTATAATATTTTTGACTGAGAGATATTTAAATCGCTGATAACAATGCGATACGATATATTGTATGTAATATATTAAACGTGATATTATTCCGAGAATATCCGCTCTCTCTAGCGAACAAATATGGAGTAGACTTGTGCAAACTCCACATAGTATGTCCACCTAGACTGTCTTTCTCTCTCTCTCTCTCTCTCTCTCTCTCTCTCTCTTTCCTCTTGCCTCTCTCTTTTTCTCTAGCTCTCCCGCCGTGATCGTATATGAAAGCCATATGAAATGAACCGTAATATAAAGGTGTATAATTCGCGCGTCACGTCGCCGCGGCTTCGCAATTGCAGGCCGACGGGCTTTCAGATATATCAAGTGAATTTCGCGTCCTCCTCTCACAATCCCACGAAATTGCTAATGCGGCACCGTGTAGTGACGTGGACATCTGGCACATTAAGTAACACGCGGCTACCGCAACGAGCACATATTCCTCTGCAAACGAATCTCTCGAGAATATCCTATTTTTGGTACGGGTTAACGGATACACAATGAGATAGTAGGGAATCATTTTTGATTGATGAATATAAGAGATTAAACTAAAGAGAAGTACGTGATTCAATATATCAAAAGCTTTTGAATTAAAAAGTATGCAAAAATTAAGGAATTTTTGTGAACGAGATTTTGAGAGAGCAAATATATACATTTTAATAGTAAATATGTAATTAATGAACGTATTAATAATCATAAAATATAAGAAAATTATTTT
>Ga0157364_1003872_pt1 | contig 14713 bp, 7 predicted proteins | sample AttsexASBM2_FD_111476 | JGI IMG/M metagenome (GOLD analysis project Ga0157364, IMG submission 111476) | Fungus gardens microbial communities from leaf cutter ant in Ribeirão Preto, State of São Paulo, Brazil - Atta sexdens ASBM2 | ecosystem: Host-associated > Fungi > Mycelium > Unclassified ... | reverse complement strand
TACTAATTTTTAATAGTAGATGTCGACTCAAAATATCAATCTATTGCAACCAATCTTTACATACTTATCTTAGATATGCTTCTACCCCATAAAAATTTATGAAAATACAATTCTATCGAGTTTCACTTACACTTCTACTAACCTGGAAACATATTGCAAAAAACATGTTCGATTGTCATATCCTCTCCCAAAAAAGAAAAAACGATCGAGGTTCTTTTATCAAGAGAGAGGGATATTGTGTTTCAATATTATCGATTTCAATAGCAGCCAAATGTTGGCACTCAATCGATTAATTATGAAACTTGATTAAAATAATAAATATTGTTTCTAGAAAAAATTATGTTACACCATATCTTAGTCGAAAAACGGTTGGAACATATAACGGCAAGAACCTTTTGTAATACTTTTCATTTATAATCATTTGTTTTTTGTATTGTTTTTGCTCATGGCAATATTCCCCCTTTTTGTGATGTTTTTGTTGTGTTATACTGTAGTTTCCAAAATCTGTGATGTCTTACTATTATCTCCGCGTGATGTAATACCCCCACCTCCGAAGAATCCCTCGCGCTTCGCATTCCCCTTGGAGCTCCCGAGTTAGAATTCCTCCTATTACGCTACTCAAATGTATTTATACAAATTGACATCAAATTGGCAGCAAGCTTTGCGTAGTATTGTTTGGAAACAAATTGGCACCAAATTAATTGGCAGCAAACCTTTGCGTAATATTGTTTGACGACAGCAAACTTTACGTAGCATTATTTGACGATAAACTCGCGGCAGGAATAATTTTGTAACGCAAGCTTGTCTGCACAAGCTTATTGCTGACATAGATGGCACCAGATTTGCTATCAAATTTTGAATCTGTTTGATGCTAAATCGGTTAAATTGTTAACAAATTGCTTACTCGGCAGCAATATTCTGTTCATGCCAGAAATAGTGCCTTTTTTATGATATATAGATCAGGTAATGACTTTTAATAGTAAATTGTAACTATTCATGTAACGAGTTAAAAATTTCTAAAATTTTATTAAAAAACTTTTAGAGTAACTAATAAGATATCATCTATGTATCTTAAAGATAATATATATGGATAATTTCTTAATAATAACTTCTTTCAAATCCTGTCAAATTATATCCGCAATGATCGGGGATAATAGTAAGCCCATTGGAGTGCCAAAAATTTGCCTGTAATATACCTACATTGTTAAAAGAAAAAATAGTAGAATTGAGAATCAGTCGGGTAGCAACCAAAAATTCATCTTTTGATATTCTAGTATTCACTAATATGATCCCATCTTTCAGAAATTCCTTTGATTGCTAATTCAAAAAGGGATATTTATAAATAATGAGATACTACTCAGAGAGGCTAATTTATAGTTAGGATCAATATTTATAATCCATTAAGTTTGCTAAATAGAAAATTAAATGTTTCACTGATATCAAGACAACAGTTCTAATTTTTAAACAATCTTTTTGGATTTAAATATATTTATTTTTAAAGTTTTAAAAATATTAAAATAATTATATAAATAATTATATAAAATATTAATCTATAAAAGATTGTGAAATAAAAACTTTTGAGCTTACAGCGTAAACTTGATCTTCGTTGGAGTTTCGGAAATTTATTCATCTTGGGTTATTTTATGTTTTCATGACGAATTTAAAAAGAATCTTCAGATGAGGAAGCAAAGAAGAATTTAGAATATTTTCATATTTTGTAACTATCCATAAAGGAGAAATTCAGGAAATCTAAACATTATTAAATATTTTAAGATCGATAAATTTTTAATAGGGTTTATAACAGAAAGATCTAAAATTTAATTTAATAAAATTTAATTTTATTTTAATAAAGAGAGTTATTGATACTTATTTTGACATACATAAATTTTTTCTAATATTGAACTGTTTAAAATAATACAACGTATTTTTACAAAATGAGACTATATAGCATAAACTTTCGTTAGTTATTTTCAGTTGCCATTCCAGTAAAATTAATTATCTTTAATATTGATAAATGAAGGAGAATATTAAAATGACCATTAAAAAAACCATATTAAAATATTATATTGTTAGTTCTCATGTATATATATATATATATATATACACATATACTATAATAACATTGTCAACCATTGATTCATGCCGTCATGTACTATGTTAGCAATTCATATAAATTATAACAATGAAAATACTATGACATTAAAGTTTTCGAATGAAATTTTTCTTACAATTAAAATTGTATTGTTATAAGATTTGCTGTTTGTATATGAATGACATTAAATATAGGTTGAAGAGACATCAATATTTTTATCATTAAAAATAATAATAATATAATCTCCAACTATTCCAGCTGATGAAATCCGCTACAGATGTTTTAAGTTGTGACGAATTTCTATCGTATCTCTGAAAAAAATTAATTAAATTTTAGTGGTTTTCACCGAGAGAGAAATTAATTGTGAAAACGAGCAAATAAAAAAGGGACAATATTGTAAAGAGAAAATAAATAAATGAATGAAGTTGGATGGTGTCATATTACAATTAAGATAAAATATCTAAGTTTGATGGACCTATTCAGTAAACATTAATAATTAATATAACATTATTCTGAGAGAATAATCTATTATTAAAAAAATAAGCACTCGAACAATTAATTTTATCATTACTCTTGCAAATATTTTAAAAATAATTCATTCTTGCATCGCTAGGATGCTCCGTTACCGAATAATTCAAAAAGTAATTCACTTATTTTTTTATCAGACCCCGTATCTTTTCTATTATTGAATAATAAATTGAAACAAAAATAAATCGAATATGTAAATAACAAATGAAAAAATTATTATAATTATAAGTAACTATATATAAATGATTACAATCATTATACAATCATTATACAATCATAATCTTCCGAGTAATTGTTTTTTTTTTAAATTGTTTAGGTACATCTCATTTAGTTTCAGACTTGCTTGATTTTCGTCTCGAACTGAATTTTTACTTTAGGAATTAATTTTAATTTTGGGAACAAGAAAAAGTCGCAGCGAGCAAGGTTTGGGAAAGCTGGGGAGAACAGTCATCTGATTTTTGGCACAAAACTTATAAAATTGATAAGGCTGAGTGGACAGGCGCATTATCATGGTGAAGGAACTGTGAGTTATCTTGTCACAACTGTGATCTCTTTTTGCGAATTTTTTCGCGCAATTTTTTCAAATCGTAGTACTAACGGTTGATTGTTTAACCGTGAGGCAAAAATTGCAAAAATTTATTTCGACGCGAAAATCCACGAAAACACATTATACTCAAACAACAATAATTCTGAAACTAAACGAGATGTAAACAAAAATTTTTAAAAAGCCAGAAAGATTTACTCGAAAGATATAACGTGTATTATAGTGCTGCAATCCGCACATCACTAGGACGCTCCTTATCGAGTAATTCAAAAAATTCGCTCATTTTTTTACCAGATTTCGTTTTCCTTCCAAAATGAATTTCAAATTTTCTTCATTTTCGTCCTATAAATTTTTTAATTAAATAATATCTTTTTGAAAAGATACAATAATGCAGTATTTTTTTCTGAAAGTATATATACTTTCCATAATGCATATTTAAAATATTTTGTAACTTATGTACTAAAAATAAGAATTTTTAACAAAATGTGGTTTTTTTAGAAACTATTGTTTATTTATTTTATAGCTTATAATTTTTTTATCAATAAAGATACGTACATTTGCTTGATACCGTTATATTTTTTACTGTCTGATGTTTTGAGTGATAAGAATTTGTTAAAATATGTTTATTTTTATGAATGTTCTGAGCAATCAAAGTTGGCTTGGGTATGCCATTCTATATAGTGTTTATTTTATTAGTCAAAGTGTTTTTATTAAGAGTTAAAGTAGGATAGATGCACTGATAGATATTCTAAATCCCCACGTATTAGTACGTATACGTATATGCGGTACGTATGTGAGAGTATCAGGGAGAGGGAAGCGCGTCACTGGGGTCCCTGTTAGAGGAAGAAGGGGATTTATTCCTTTTTTCTCTCTCTTGTCCGTTGCGTTCTTTTTAATCATTGTCCTCTCTGTCCCATTCGTTGCGATCCTATACTTATTATTCGCGCTCTCTCTTCTACTCGTTATGGTCCTAACCTAACCATTATATTTATGCTCTCTCTTCCACCTATTACGGTCTTACACTTATCGTCATATTCGTGCTCTCTTTTCCCCTCGTTTCATTCTCTCTCTCTCTCTCTCTCTCTCTCTCTCTCTCTCTCTTTCTCTCTTTCTCTAACTCCAACGTTCTCTTTTTTTCTTTTGCACATAATTTTATTAAATAAATATGGTATTTGTTTTTACGATTTTTTAATGATATGATACTTAGTAACTAATTATAATATTTTTTTAGTAATGTACAAACAAAGTACAAACAAAGAGGTTGTATATATGTGCCCCGGCCGATAAAAACCGATCTGTTCGGGTATAGTTCCTGAGTTCGAAGAATTGTGGCTTTAGCGCGAAGGCGAATACAGAAGACGTGTTGTTATGAGAAAAACAAAGTTCGCATCAGTGTGAAATATACCTTTGGGACTCATTATAGGAATCTTCCCGTGCCCCTGAACATAATTTGGCGACCGTGACAAGATACGGGGAAGAAAGTGAACCGATTCATTTCGACGAAGGTCTGTTGCGAAATCATCGTGTGTGGAAGGCAACGGGAGACAAAATGGACGCTGTTGTAAGAAATAAAGAAAAGTCCTTTCAATAACCTTCACTAAAGCATTCACAGCGTTCAATACGAAGATGGATAGCGACTGCTCGAAAGAAGATAAGATGGTAGCATTCCAGTTCTTAGAAACCAAAATGAAACGAAATTAAACAGACACGATGCATTCGATGTATAACCAAGCGCTTTTCCAATCAGGCTTGGATGACGAGGCAATCACAAGAGAATTAGAGTCGGATGATACGTAATCGCAATATCTGACGGCGAAAATGAAAATAACGACTGTGATGGCCATATCAAGAACGATATACCGAACAATCCTACGAAGACGTCAAAGTTTCTTAAATTCGAACTATCATAATTTAGCGGTAATCAAGGAATGGCTCCCATTTTGGAGTTAGTTCAAGAAGAATTACTATCTTGATCAAAAAGTTCCCGGAATTTATTCAAATTCAAAATACAGTTTTATTCATCAAAAGTGATATTATCCCCTTCAAAGTACTCCCCATCGACTGCAACGCACTTATGCCAGCGCTTGATCCAGCTCTCGAAACATTTCTGGAACTTTATTGTCGGTATAGCCATCAGAGCCGTCTTCGATTTTTCCATTACCTCCTTTCGGCTGTTAAAACGCGTTCCCCGTAATGATTTTTTGACTCGATCGAACAGAAAAAAATCAGTTTCCCAACATTTCCAAGGTTTTCACATCATTGAATTCATTTTTAACGCAAAATTTAATACAAACTCGTTATTGCAAATTCAACTCCATTTTTAAAACTGTAAAAAATCGAAAATACGTGCAGAGGTAGATATACTCAAGACGGCCTAACTTTTACAAATGTCAAGCTATGGTGATAAAATTTGGTGGGAATGTCAATGATAGATGTGGCAACCTAACCAAAAAAACAGAACTTAAATCAGCTGACTCAGAGCATCACCTGATGATAATTCCGGGAACTTTTTGATCAAGATGGTATATTCCCTCTATAAGCTACAGAAACAAGTTCCAATATTTGCTGCAAACGACTGTTCCAGAGTCATGCGCGAATGAATTCGTGAAAAGTTTCCCTCCTACGGGAGAGAATTACGTTAAAGCAATAACGAGTTTGAAAAATCGTTTTGGACGAGATAATTGTGGTAGAATTTTATGTTCGCGAACTATTTGACCTAATATTACAAAATGCCATAAAGGGGAACAAGAAATCGACACTTTCCGGCATTTATGACAAAGTCGAGCTATATATGCTGGAGACACTTGGTGTAACAATGGACAAATGCGCGGTTATACTGTATCCTCTAATCGAGTCGTCCCTCCCCGAAGAAGTTCTACGGGAATGGCAACGCAGCGGAAACAAAAAGAAACGATGAAAAGGAATGAACAACGAGAAACTACGGATCGACTAGCGAGATTGCTAAAATTTCTACAGTTGAAAGTGGAAAATGAGGAATCGAACGCATCGACATGGCACTGAGAGGATTTGGGTTATTTACGCAGCAAGAAAAGAATAAATCGAAGAGTAAGACGGAAAAAGAAACAGCAAGCGCAAGTGACCTTTTTGTTTCAAAGGGAACGAGGAAAGCGGTTTGTATATTTTGTAAATCGAGTCATGAGAGTTTCGCTTGTGAGGAAGCACGTAAATTATCGTTAGACAAGCGTAAAGATATCGTTAAGAAAGAGGATGCTTGTGAATTGTTTGATTCGCGGCGCACAAAAATGTAGAACGAGGTTAATATAATATGCGATTGATGTACAAGATGACACGTATTGTTGATGTGACCGGATATATCTCGCAAGAAACTCGTGCTCGCGAGTAACCAAATGACAATAAGAAAACGGCAGACAAACATAATTTAGCTATCTTCTGCGAAAGATCAGATGTCTGCCTCCAGACTCTTCGCGTGAAGGTGTATTCTGCGTCACGTGAGAAAATTGTCAGAGAGATTATTGATACGGCCTTTCTATGTTCTTACATACGCACTAATATCGCCAGAGAATTAGGTTATGTATCTCGCGGGAAAATAGATGTTTCACACTTTTCGATGGAGTTAAATCGAAACGTGAAAAACATGACGTGTTTTTGATACATGTGAAGAATCTGGATGATTCGATTATTTCATCTACGATGAATCAAGCGATTCATCTGCGATGAATCAAGATACTATTTGCGGTACCATTCCGAGCGATACGTAGGTCGAGGAATTACGGACTAAAATATAAAAATATTATTTTGATTGACATTGGCGGCAAAGACAGTTCCATTGATATTCTTATCGGTGCAAATGTAGCTGGGAAATTAATAACCAGTCTGAAACAGGATTTAAAAAACAAATTAACTGCTTTCGAAACTCTAGGACTGTAATTGGGAAAGCTACCAAAGGTGCTGTCGAGACCAGATGCGGCAACAATGATTTATTACAACCCTTTTCGTGCAGGAGGCCAGTCCGTCCAACTGGCGTTTAGATGTCATTGGAATCACAGATCCAATCGAAAATGCGAGTAAGAGACGAACAAACTCGAGAATTCTTAAAGAAAAGCGAAGTTGAACTCAGATAGTCGGTACGAGGTCAAATTGTGGATAGAGGATCAAGTAATTACGATAGCGCCGGTCTCAAGTATTATAATTACGATATCGCACGCAATAGATTGTATAAATATATTGAAAGATTTAAAACTATAATTTGATTCTATGATTTTCATAAATTCTATGAATCCGTCGCTATGTACGAATAAAAGAGGCAACTGACACAATTGCAATCGCACGCGCTATTGTTATTTTTTCTTACTTCGCATGAGAAAAGTGATTTTCTGTTGTTCACTTCTTTTTGCATTTCCTGAGAGTTTGAATTAGATGTCGACGGAGTTAGAGATTCAATAATTCCTTCCACTGAGTCAGCTTCAACGCTAGCGAAAAAAATATAGAAAACTTAAAAAAATGTTCTTCGCAATTCTTAACAATTAAATTATACTGAAAAAAAATTTACTAAATTAAAATATTTATTTAAATGTTCCTAACTAAATATTTATTTATTTTATAAGTGTATTTTATAAGTATAAACATATATTTATCTGATAAAAATAATTTGATTGAAGTGTAATTTTTTTTATTTTGAGTATATATTTACTTACTGTAAGTAAATGTTTAATTAGAACTATTCAAATTACTATTTTTTAAATCTTAATAAAATTTTTTCAATGAGATGGAATTATTAACAATGTAACAATGATACTCGATGTCTTTTTCCCCAAGTTTACAAACGTGCTCTTTACAGATTTTTATAAATAATTATCGATTTATCAACTCATATAATAAAACTTTTTTAAACCTGGACTCGTCTTCAAGAGTCGAAGATAATTTGTGTTTATATTTTAAATGTTCAATGCTGATGTTGATCCATTGTACGATAAAGCATCGCCACATATTTTACAATTTGCTTTTATCTCATCTTCCATTGGAACGGCATACTTCCATATTCGACTTTTTCGACAAAACATGATTAATGACTCCAAATTAGTCTAAATTCCAATTGCTCCAGGAATGTGTGATTGTAGAAAGCAAAGATTTGACATTAATGCATGAAAATGGCATTTTATTCACAAAAAATAAAAACCTGTACAGTAATATCTGTCATCGAGTAATATAATTGATACCGGGTACTCATAATACGATTAATATGGATAATCGGGCAATGCATCCAGGTAATACGACTAATATGGGTACTCGATATTACCCGCATGTTTCAGGTAATGAGCGAATATCCTTATATCCGGGTATCATTAGCATTAGTGGAGGGATTCAGTATTTAAAAGAAGGCCACATTTTTAGATCAGTCACTCAGTGGACACCGGTGAAGCACTCACACAACATAGAGAAGATAATACTACAGTCGTTACCGCTTTTCTTGAAAATATAGTGTAAATTATTACGTTCCAATTCAACAAGATGAATCACGCAAGTGAGTATTACAATTTTATACTGTTTTATTAATTTTTATATATTTTTTCTTTACATCTCACTTACCTATATTCATCTTTTTTATTACAACACATTTCCTCGCTATATGCCTTAAGAAGAAGATACGCATTAACACCTACAGCTTACAAATATCTGGATATTGGAATAACCGTGGGACCTATCTCATGTGGAAATCGCGATCGGCGACACTCGAGACAACCGCATCGTCCTGCCATATACTATGTGAATGGTATTCATCGATAAACGGGCGAATATTGAGCAATTGATTGACAGTCGAATACTCCATCATTATTAGTGATTCAAGACTTTGTGATTGAACTTATCAAAATACATGATGTGCACAATGTAAAATTATCATTATGTAATAAGTGTTTGATAAGTATATGAAATCATCGATTATACTTTTTATGCTTGAACTTAAACGTTGCGTTGAATACGTATATTTCGATTTATATCATACGAATAGTGTAAGCGATAAATTTAAATATTTCTTATTTACGTCAAAATTGCATTAAAATAAATTTAAAGCGGTAAATACTTCGCGCAAGATTTATGATAAAAATTCTAAGATCAAATGTGAATTGATAGCATATGCTTTAGATCATATTGTATATTATGCATTACATGAAAAATGAGAATATTAAAATGAATATTAAAATTATATTACTCTTTGTTTAAAATTATTTAATCCTTTGTCTCTCAATCATTCCTTCTTCATACCTCCGTATTGAATTAATTGATAAGAAAGCGCGCTTGACCATTTGTACTACATTATTAAAAAAATATAATTGCTAAGTCATATCATTAAAAAACAAGTACCAAGTATCTATTTACAATAATAAAATCGCGTGCGAAAGAAGAAAAGAGAACGTTGGAGCTGAAGAGAGAGCGCAACGGGAGGAAAAGAGCACGAATATAACGATAAGTAGGACCGCAGTGGGTAGAAGAGAGAGTATAAATATGATGATTAGAATAGAATCTTCCACCACAAGGTGGAAGAGAGCGAATAAAATAAGTATAGGATCGCAACAAAACAGAGAGGACAACAAGTTAGAAAGAGAACGCAACGCAACGGGCAAGAGAAAGAAAGAACAAACCCTTCTTCCTCCTCTAACAGGAATGACGCGCTTCCCCTTCCCTCAGACCCAGCGTCTGTGTATATTTTCCCCTCTCTGCATGCTCACACCACATATATATGTATACGCATTAACACGTGGGGATTTAGAATCGGTGTATCTATCTTACTTAAAAATCTATTAAGAATCTATTAAGAATTAATTGATTAAGAATTAATTGATTTTAAGATTTAATTGATTTTTTTGACGGAGTTATGGGCAATCAAAATCAAAATCTCTTTTTCTTAAACCGCGAGTAACAAAAAATTGTTACTGTAGGGATATTTTTAAAAAACGATTTTGTAGGGAAACCTTCAAGTTTTTACGACATATATATGTAAACAGTCGAAAATTTTGACAAATTTTTTTGGGCATGTAACTGATTTACTAAGCAAAAAGAAAATTTCCTTTTTTTTCAGCTTGTTATTTTCTATAAATAAAAATTATCGAATTTACAGAAACTAAAAACATACAGTAATTTCGAAAGAGAGATTTCAAGCTTTTTTTTTATTTAAATTTCATTTTTAATGAAGTTATTATACAATTTTGAGCTAAAAAAAATGACATTACTTTTGATCCAATATGTATTTCTTTAATTCTACAGCTTATGAAAATGATAAATTTCACTTTAAATAATGTAATGTTACATAGTTGAAAGAATTAACTTATCTAACTAATCATGAAGTTCATTATACTTACTTTTCCGGTAAGATACGTGGTTTGGCATAATCACCCGGCCATTCATACAAATTTGGCAGTGGACTATCGTAGTTGGCATCGTACATCTTACTTATGATGAATTGTCGTTTATCTTTTGGCTCCGGATATTCGCTTGCTAAACCACCTATAAATATAACAATAGATAATACTAGTATTTTAAATACAATTACGAAATTATAACAACACCTACCTTTAGCATAAGCATAATCAGCTATTTTAACCGCGATGTCGATAGAACATTCGCGAATATTATTTAATGGCGGATATAAACTACCCCTTTCAAGATCTTCATTTTTTACATGATCGGCGATAGTTTGTGCCGAGATCAAGAATAAATCTTCAGTAATATGATGTACTCCGGTCGCAATAACCCCTAAAGCGATACCAGGAAAGATATATGCATTATTACCCTGTCCAGGCTTATATATTTTCCCATTATGTTTTACTTCACCGAATGGCGAACCCGAAGAGAATACACATCTACCCTAAAACATAGACGTTTAGTCTGACGAATGAATTTAGTATGCTAAAAAGTAAAATTATCATTATATTATTATATTTAAGATTTTATTATATTCATACATCAGTATAATCATACGCTTGTTGCGCCGTACATTCAGCTTTACTGGTTGGATTACTTAAAGCGAAGATCAACGGCCTCTCGTTATTTTTTGCCATTTCTCTTAAGACTTCAGGAGTAAATGCCCCTGCCGCCGCCGAAGCGCCTATATGAACATTTCAGTTCTATACCAAGATTGTTTTTTTTTTTTAAGAAATCTGCTTACCTATCAAGACAGAAGGTTTGATTTCTTTCACAACTTCGATTAATGTCTTCATTACTTTGTAGTCCTTCGCGTACCAAATCTTGTGGCCTTCCAAATTACCCTCGGGCCGATTCTTTACGAGTAATCCATCAATATCCATCATCCAAATATTATTGCGCGCTTGTTGTTGAGTGCAATTGTCAGCTTCCATTGCTTTGACACAAAGATCAGCAATTCCAATAGCTGCCTATATCAAATAAAATAAATATTGTTATAAAGCGAATTTAAAACAAACATAAATATTTACTATCTTCGAAATAAGACTATTGAAATAAAACATTATGTTGAAAATTTACAAACCTCTCCGGCACCAAGGAAGACAAATTTATTATCTGCCATTCTTTTCTTAGTTATTCTTTGCGATGCTAAAATTCCAGCTACAGCAACCGCAGCTGTACCTTGTATATCATCGTTGAACGTACAATATTTATTTCTGTATTTGTCTAAGAAACGGAAGGCATTATGATTTCCGAAATCTTCGAACTAAAACAAGCGTGCAATATTACACGTACGTATCATAAGGTTATTTAACAAAATTTGAGTTAAAGACATAATATATATTTAAAAGTACACGTTAGCTTACTTGAATAAGAACGTTTTGTCCATACTTTTTCACGCAGGCAATCATAAATTCGTCGATTAATTCATCATATTCGGCACCTTGGTTCCTGGACTTATTAAGACCAATGTAATGAGGATCGTTTCTTAGCTGTTCGTTATTAGTGCCTACATCGATGGTAATCGGGAGACATTGATGCGGTTTGATACCAGCCAGAGCTGTATAAAGTGCTAGTTTTCCAACAGGGATACCCATGCCACAAGCTCCGAGATCACCAAGACCTAAAATTCGTTCACCATCTGTTACGCAGATGGCCCGCACCGCTTGTTCTGGCCTAAAAATGCGGAAATCGTCGTGATCAACATTGATGATAAATTAATATCCCATACTATATGTAAAGTAATTTCTTTCTTGCATTACACAACGCAGCAAAATGTGCAATATATGGAATCCTATTTTTAGCAAACATACTCCAAATACATGCTTTCCGTTTAAACTTTATAGAGTGTTCCTTACAATCTGTTTCTTTACAATAGTAATTATACTTTTCAAATCAAATGAATACAGAAAATTCATATACAATCGAGGCTAAATCTTGATGTTTAATAACATATAATATATAATAATATTTATACATAAATGATGTATAATAATATTTATATATAAATTTTAAAGACATTTTCCAGTTATGTAATATAAATTGTATGCCGATTATTACTTATCGGATTTGAAACACAATCATGAACTAAAGCTGATGAAGTAAAATTCGTTTAGCAAACAAGAAAGTCACAGTGATGAAAAATGATGTGAGCAACTAATCTGATGAAGTAAAATTCGTTTAACAAACAAAACTTTATTTTCATAAAAGTCGTCAACCCAGTGTGAAATGACAATGAAATCGATGTCGAATCAACATCGATTCCATTATCATTTCTTACTGGAAAGGAATTACTTCTAGATACTGTTATGATTTCAATACATTACAAGAGAGGCAAGAGAGAGTAAGGGTAACACATAGTATAAGAATATAGGGTATTTCATTACACATAATGACCTTAGCAGAAAGTTGACTTATAATCTTAAGACAGTGGGCGCATTCAAGCCGAACAAAGCTTGTTCGTTGAGCGATTGAATGTGATTGATTGGACCTATAAGTAATAACCAATCATGTTTATTTGCTTGGCGAGTAGGCTATTCGCTTTGTCGACTTGAACGCGCCCAATATCTTATGACTTAAGTCTTATGTTAATAAATTCGAATCTACAATGGGTATTTTAAACTTTAAACTGCAAGATTGACCAATTACGTATAAGTCGAATGCAAGAAGAACAATTAATTATGATTCGTCCATTCCTTATGGCTTAAGGTTTAAAAATCTATTGTATTGGGTTGTCCGCAAAGTTCGTGCCGATTTTGAAGGAAAATTGAAACGCAGAAGATTTAAATTTTTAATTTCATTTCTTAAATTTAAATCTTTTGCGACACGAACTTTCCGCACAACCCAATAGATCCGGGCTTACGCACAAGAACTATCTTATGACTTATGTTTTGAACTTCGCATTTATTCATATCTTTAAAACATAAGTCATAAAATATGCTGGATTCATACATATCAGAAAGCAGAATTTTATTTTGTATCGATGATACGAAGCAAAATCCTATTTTCTGATTGATTATAGAGCGTCATACGACGCACGTCGAATCTAGTGTGAATTCAGCAATAATTTCTTGTGCGTTACTAAAGAGATAAGACTTCAGTTATAAGTCTTAAGATTATAAGTCAGCCTTTCTGCTACGGTCCTATATCAGAACAACTAATCAAATGCGTTTCCTAAGACAGGATAATACTGTGATCAAAGACTAGCTGCTATGCGCATTTGGTATGCTGGGAATGAAATATCTTATATTTTTATACCAAGGCACAGTATAGGTAAGCTCTATATTAATAAAAATAGCACATTTCTTTGATCTGAGTCGAAATGTCGACAATTCTCCTGTTGGCTATTTCGATCGCTATTTTGAACCTGAGTGAGGCTCGATTGCGCATATTATCGATCGGACACGGCAGTTTCCCGATTGGACATGGATCCGAACAGACACACAGCGTTATATTAGGACACGGATTGTTTATGGACCCAATTGCACATAGATCCGATTGCACACCGACCCAATTGCACACAGACCCGATTGTGCACAGATCCGATTGTGCATACTCAATCAGACGCAATAGCGATCGGAAAAAAGAAAATATTAAATGATGAAAAAACATAAATAAGTATTTCTATATCCATGCGAAACGACTCTCATCTTACTTCTCTCCCCTGCAAAAGGGACGCACAAAAGGAACATTCCTATAATTGTACTGTTGTTGAAATTAGAAAATCTGTCATGTAGACAGTGGGATGTATAGACTAGTTGTCACGTTCAATTTTCTTTCAGTTTCTGAAACGCGGGGCGCTCCGTTATTTTTCGATGCGTGCGGAAGTATTTATTAGATGTACAACTTTGCTTCCGCCGTTTTCCTATAGATGGCTTTAGCGGTAAGTGGTAGTCGAAATAAATAGATCATAGACGTCATACAATAAACTTGGGCATCTATCAACATAACTCCACAGAAACATTAATCGATTTGTATCTGCATTAAAGTTATTCTCGATTGAAAATGTCAGTTTACGAGCTAAATTTTCGTCATTTGCGGGAGGTTTTAATTTTTTGCTTCAATATGAAGAAATCTGCGGCTGAGGCTCATCGAATGCTCTCAAATACTTATGGTGAGACCGCTATTAGTGAAAGAACGTGTCGTGAGTG
>Ga0157364_1003871_pt1 | contig 14715 bp, 3 predicted proteins | sample AttsexASBM2_FD_111476 | JGI IMG/M metagenome (GOLD analysis project Ga0157364, IMG submission 111476) | Fungus gardens microbial communities from leaf cutter ant in Ribeirão Preto, State of São Paulo, Brazil - Atta sexdens ASBM2 | ecosystem: Host-associated > Fungi > Mycelium > Unclassified ... | reverse complement strand
TCGAAATAATTGTTACAAAGTTGTGATAAACAAAATTTTATTTAATTGATACTTTGTAAAAAAAAATTCTAGATTTGCAAAGAAATATTACGAGGAATTGTATGGCAATTACGAGGAAGTGTATAATGGGATTATAAAAATTTTCGGTATATATCAATATGACTCTTCTGTCATCTGCAGCAGCGGGACTAATTAATTTTTTCGCATGTTGCTCGTGCTTTACTTCATGACTTCGACCCGCTAATATTTTTCTCTCATTTTTTGACTTTTCTTATATTATATTTCATTTTTTATTATTTATTATTTTCTTTATATATTAATAATTTTTCTCTCTTGCTTTTGTAATCATCGCTGCTTATTTCTTTTCTATTCTTTGTGTACGTTACTCCTTTTCTTCTTTATATTTATTATTGTTTTTTTAATCCCGTTTCCTTTATATGTTCTTAAAGGGTTCACCCTAGAACATTAATAACGCTTTATCGACCGATCTATTTATAATGAAAATGCATCGCGCGCCACATCGAGTGATAATTTGCACACGTAAAGAATCCGAGAATACATCGCATGATATCGCACTTCTTTTTTTTTCGCCAGGTGTCTTGAATCGGTCGCATTCTTGTAAATAATGTTTTATGCGCGCGTTGCCAAAAAAGAAAGAGAACGACCAATAAGGAAGTTGGTGTACGTAAAGTATCATATGTTCACCATTCACGTACACGCGTGCATACGCGGAAATGGCGTGGCGAACGGAGCTCTAGGGAGCTGAGATTTTCCGAAGAGATTTCCCCGGATCGCATTTTCCAGGCGGGCAGCTCGCTCGGATAGCAGCCTCGTGTTTCGTCGGGATTTTATCGTGGAGAAATCCGCCTTCAAGAGGGGCAGACTGCAAGTTGCAACTGCAAGTCGAACTCGTTCCCCGGATGGTACACGCGTGCATGTGTATGTGTGCGTGCGTGTATACGCAAGTGCCACGAGACACTTCGCTATTATTTTTATTTTTTTTTTTCTTTTATCTGGTTGAAAAGAGAAAACCGAATTCGCGTTAGAGTACCATCTCATCGCACTCGCGACGATTCACGAAAAGAAATCCCATACAGCCAAGAAATCGAAATCCGCAATAAGACGCGATACTTCCGCGTCTTTGCGAAAGCATCGCGTTGAAATGGTGGTCAAAGGAGAGTAAAAGAAGGAAACTGATACGAAACTCTTCTACCGCGGATTTTCCACGGTCTGTCGTTATGGAGAAAATTGCGAAGCATGAATAGATGCAATCAATCCGAATCGGATATGTAACGTTCTGACGTGCGACTTTTATAAATTAACTTTATGTATTAATCAATACAATGTAAATGTCAATAAAAAAAAAATCTATATTTTAGGGTGTTCATGTGTTTTTATCAATTTCACTCTATATATATATATATATACATATCTATATATACATGTATTAAATAAACGTTTTAATCTACAATTTCTAGTTATTTTTAATAATTTAACTATCCATCTGAATTAAAATCGTATACTATCATTATATTATCATTATGTAACATTGTGATTATCAAGTGATGATGTATGCGTATACGATTTTAATTAAGATAAATAGTTAGATTACTCAAGATGACCAACAATTATAATCGAAACGTTTATTGTCTTTAATGCATATGTAATAAAATTAATAATAAAAACACTCTATATAGGTTCTTAACATCATATTGATTTATATTCTTTAGAACTTTGCATATTATATAGAATTTAGTTTTTTATGTATGCTAATTTATAATGATAATAATATTGATAATAATAACAAATAAGATCCTGAGAATCATAAAGCAAAAAATAGAGGGAAAATTTGTATGAGTTAACAGCGCGTGAATTTAATCAATTATTGTCTGTATTCAATAATTACTTACGAAGTTGTATATGTTTTTACCTCAATTCTCTTCAATGCTCATTAATAATGTAAGGTCGAATTCAAGTTTAAATCATATTCATTTCAAATATCAGCCAAGTGTTTAAAATAATTAAGGTCGTCATGATAAAGTGCAATTTTATAAAATCCATAAAAAATGTTCTCAAATTCTTAGACAACTGTAAAATTATGTTAAAAAACTCTAACTATCAGTAAATTAAGTCAAAATAAATAAATTAATTGATCAGGCTTTCTTTCTTATCTTCTACTTTAATATTAATTATTGTCATTATCCTCTCCTGATATTCTCTTATAAATTAAGTCTCATGTTATGACATGAATGAACGGAATCAGCATCTGAAATCGTGCAAGGTACTTTTTTGTAGCTTCGGGTGAATTTTTTGTTTTACAATTATCAGAATGGAGGAAATTGTAGGAATATAACGAGCATTCTCGCGCGCAGGCCATTTCAGTAACCGCGTGGTGGCACTTTTAGACCACGCACTAAAAAAGCTTTAAAGTATACATGTATTGCGTGGAGCTTCGACGCAATTACGATTAAGGCAATTATCGTAAATGCTGCAAATATCATTATCGTTGCGCATCGGGGATGCATTTTGTGAATTCGCAAACATCTCTTTAAGGTTACTATTATTTGACGCAATTTAGTAGTGGTATCGCGCATCGATTGCCATCCTCTTGGAACACGCTATTTTTCCCCGCTGTGATGCTGGTACTTCTTAATTGTGTTAATATCGATTTTGCATGAAGTACATAGTTATGATACAGTGTAAAAATATTTAAATATTCACTTACCATATTTTTTTATCTATCAATAATATAGTATATAGTATATCAATAATATTGTATAGTTGTTGACAAATATTGATTAAATAATTTTCTGCAGTATCTCCGATGATTTGACAAATTTCGTAACTGTCTTCGTATGCTTGATTCTTCATGTAAATTAAGAGGGGGATTCTCATTTAGAAGCTGAAAAAAATATGATATTTTTAGGAATTTTTTAAAAAGAAAACTTTTCAAATGTTTTGGACTTTTTATATATAAAAATTGCATAAAAAATATGTTTTATGAATATCTCTGAATGTGCATGCATATCTGGCTCTTCTCTCTCCCGCTATTAAGGTTCAACTAATGATAGTCCGCGATGATTTGTGCGGAGCTTCCATTTCCGTCCTATGAATTTGAAATAAAAAAAATTAAAGTTTGTTTTACTCATTGAACATTGTTTTTAGTACTGAACCATTAAAACACCTCAAAGTATGAAAATAACAAAATGACCTGTCAAAGTAAAAATATTGATGTTCATTCAGTTTTACTTTGACAGGCCATTTTGTTGTTTTTGCACTTCAAGATATTTTAGTACTTTTATATCAAAAATAACGTTTGCCGAGTAAAACGATTTTGATTTTTTTTATTTTAGAGCTATAAAACAGAAATGAGAGCTGCCATAAATCGCCACGGACCATCATTGGTTGAACTATGATAGAGGAGAGTCCAATATGGACGCCAAAATTTAGAGATATTCGTGAAACACATACATCTTTCATATGTAAAAAGTCTAAAACGTTTAAATAAAATTTTCTTTAAAAAAAATTCTTAAAAATATTTATTTTTTCAGCTTCTAAACAAAAATTTCTTTCTTAAAAATAAACTTTTAAGCTGTTTTTTCATATAAAATTTACCAATACAAAACGATATACTATATCATATCCATCTAACGCGATGCAAATGGTAGTAAAGCTAGAAAATTGTGAATTTCCATAAAAACGTCGCGTTGGAACGCGAAAGAACGACGATAACGTCAGGGATATGAAAGAGAAGCAAACTCGGATGTTTCTGTAATTTCACGGAATCGCGAAAAGTACATTTGCGTTATCATAAACTCGGTATTTAAATTTAACGAGAAGGAGAGAATATCGGAGTCAACTATTTTCACACTTTCTTCCTACGCGACATTGTAAAATTATAAATTCCAGTCAGACGTGTCAGTCATAAAAAAAGATTAAGATGTGAATTAAGGCTAGAAAGTATCATGGGAGAGAAAAGGGAAAAAGTTAAAATCCTGCAGCAAAAAGTAATTTAAGCAGGACTTTGATCTAGATGTAAAAACTTATATTCTCATCCGATATAATAAAAAATAAATAAATGCCGTCTGGGAAAGGAATTTTCTTCCCGATATTTTTATTTTCCACTCTTTTGCGGCATTTCTTTACGCAAAGCGTAAAGATTCAATTATCAGCGCTGTCATATCTCGTGAGGAGAATGGATAAGCGAAGTATCGGCAAACGTGCTGCGAGAACCTCGTGTCGCTTTAATCCCACTTTGAATAGGAGAGGCGCCGTAGATATATCTACAAAATATTTTCACGACCGACGCGCCAACATCGCGAACGCATGGAAAAAGGCGACGGGAAAGCTTCTCCGTGGTATTCATCAGCATCTCGGCATAACCGGCGCTGCGCCGAGTGGATGATGGAGCGATAATGACATTCGATCGGGCGGGGCGACCGGAATATTTGCACGAGCCCGCCGGCGTTTCTACCGTCTTCTCGCCAAAACGAAGCGACGCTACACAATCGTGCCTTCGCATAACTTCGATACGATCGGTCCCGCATGCACCCGCATGCGCATTTAGCCCCGCAATACGATTTATCGCCATCCAATGAATTAATCCATCGAATTGTAAGCTTTTCGGAATTCCTAGCTGCAATTGAAGCCTGGGAAAATTTAAATAATTCTACACTGAACAAAAATTTGCTAAATTTGAATAAATGTTTCTTTAAATAGTTTCAAGCAATTTATTTAGAGTAAATAAATATTTGTTCAATAAAAGAAAATATATGATACTTAAATCAAATTAATGGGTCTTATATCAGATAAATATATGTTTACATTTAGTAAATATTATATTTACTTGGAACTATTAAAAAAAATATTTACTTAAACTTAGTTTTTTCTGTGTATAAAAAAAATCTTTATACTCGTAATTCTTTAGTATGATATAAATACTTTATATGAGTTGAAATAGACAATAGCTTCGATTTGCTTCAAAATAGTGATTTTAATCGTTACAATAATTAATTGCAGCGTCTTTAGAGACGTACGTTTTCACGAATTCTGTTCGAATTCTGTCAACTAATTTACTTAAAAGTTATTTAGACGATCTTCCACTTGGTCGAACACTGCATAGAAAAAAAGACTCTTAAATCAATCTAATATGTTCATATATAAACAGAAATATTGCGAAAATATCTTACTTCGAAGATTTTAAAAATTCTTGAATTGAATGCAAAGTAATACTTGCATCAACACAAATTCAATCAAATCAAGACTGAATCTTTGAAGCAAAATTATAATATTTTTGCTTATATATGAGCATATTATGATTGATTTAAGAATTGGTTTTTTTCTGTGTACATTCACTATGTTCGCCTTCTTCCATATATGAATACATTTTCAGGATTTAGTTATCGACAACTTTACAGAGCATTATAAAGCTGTAATCTCTACATTGAAATTGTGGTTTATGAGAATTTTTTTTGCTTCCGAAACAGCTGAACATAAAGAAAGTTTTTATATGAGATCTAATATACATATTCATATATCAAAACTTTTTTTTATATGACACATTTTTATTGTGTAATAGAAAATGTATCACCTAAAAGTTTTTAACGATTTAAATAAAATTATTATGCAAACTTTTGCAAAATGCAAAATTATTTAAACTTTTTCTAAGAATTATCAAATATGTCATGCAATTACTGTGAAAGTAATATCTTGTTCAATATCTTGTTCAAAGAACAATCCCATGTATTATTGAATTTTTTTATATCAGATAATTATTAAAATATTTAACTTAGATCATTTCTTATATTTGAAGTAGAATAAAATACATGTTTTCTTTATCACTAAATTAAATAAATAGAAGAGGATATAAACCCTTTCTCTAATAACACTACAAAAGATAGTGTAAAGGTTAGCGGATAGCAAGTTTTCGAGGGTACAACCATTTACGAGCGCACCCCAGTTTCTGAGTATTGGGATCGGGGTTAGAGAAACTATGTTCCCTCTTGTACTCTCTGGGATTTCAGAGCCAGAAATTGGAAATGACGCAAGGTCATGGTCGAAGCAAAGATGAGCATAACACTTGAGGAAATATACACCCTCAAACATGTCCATCGAACATATTTATTTCTTCTCCTTTGCGTTTCTTTTATTAATTATAAATCGAAATAAATATTTTCTTTTTATCAAATAATTTGATGTCATTCGTATCATTAATTCCTAATTATTCATTGCATTTTTAATGTTATTATTGTATTATGAAAGCAGTTAAATCGCTGTATTACATAATTTATCGTTAGTAAATAATATATCTCATGATGAAAAATAATTTCATAAAAATGAAAAATCTGACAATTTTTCATTATTTTCTACGGAGTTATTAAAATCGACACTTTAGCTGCGTTCAGAATCGTCGTCCAGATGCCCCAGATGTCGTTTTATTTTTGTTGAATGTTAAAGATAAAAGAGTATCTTGGTGTACTCAGATGATGATTCTGAACGCAGTCTTTCAAATGATATTTGCCTAATACAGATTTGCCTCTAACTTAAATTTAAAAAATTCTAATCTAAGAATTCATGAAACATAATTTATGTCTACTTCTACTAATGTAGATTAACTTGATTCTTATTTTAATTTACTCCTTTTTAATTCTTAGAACTATTGTAGAAAAAGATAAAAATAAATTAAATGAAGATTAAAATTAATCTACATTGAAAAAAAGATATTACATTTTTATATAATAAATATTTGTTAACAAATAATTATTTACATAAATATTTATTTGAGTAGTTCTAACAAAGTATTTATACTAAATATATTTATATTAAATATAAACATAATTTATTTGATACAAAAATCATTAATTTGTGGTTTAACTATTTTTTTTTATTGAATAAATATTTACTGTAAGTGGATACTTAGTGCTATTCAAAAAAATAATATGTATTAAATAATATGTATTAGATTTAATAAATTTTATTAAAAATAGGCATTACATGTATTTCTTAAATTTTAAGAATTCGACGAAAAGTCTGTAAGACTTAAAGATACGTAATGTTATAATTTCTCAACGCCTATAAAAAATATATCTATGATATAGGAATAATTCTTTATAATAAATGATTTGAACTTTCTCAATCTTTAAGCTTGGATATATAAATCTCGTTAATTACCTAATTACTACAAAAACTATTATGCCATTGGTTAGGATCACAATTCTACAATATACTATAATCCCAAGTATACGATCCTTGGCAATGAATGCATTTCGTGCATTCATTCCGCGTTGTTGACGGAACGGCTGAAATTAGTCAAACGCCGGATATCATTGTGTGGTAGCCATCTTCCGCGTATCTGCAGGATACCAAGGGCCGTTGTTAGAGACCTTAATTAAGGAGCCTCGAGCACCAATCCTCCCCATGTAACTCCTCTACTAAAGCCGTCTGATCCTGCGGAGACGAGATTGTCGGGCCTGCCACGGTCAAGAGTGGCTCCCTTGACACCGACGGGCGGAAACGAGACACGTACAATGTACATCGTTACACAATGTGTACATCCTATAGTGCCGCGGTATTGGAAACGTCGCTTTGGACAAAAAGCACCTTTCACGAAGGCTCTCTGTCGTGCTGTTAATTGCACGTGAATTGCACGTTTGGAAAGATACGCGAATCTTAACATTATTTAAATCGTCTAATTATTCGCGACCTGCAACTCACAACAAATGAAATCTATTTTTGTTTATCTGGCATTAAATTTAATTTGTTGCGTAAAATCATAACAATGTGCAAACAAAAAGAGAAACAGTAAAATTTTTCCGAAGTTTATGTTTCTTTTGTGGAAAATCTTGATTTGCGAGTTTTTACATAATAAAAAAAATATATATAAGAAATCAGAGATCAAAACAAATATCCATCTCGATGAATATTTGTTTTGATCTCTGATTACTCTGATACTGTTTCAAATATAATCAGAAAAATTTTAATACAATGATGATTTAAACAAATAAAAATTCAGAGTTATAACTGAAAGGAACCCCTTTATTTTTTAATCCCATAAAACTCATGGCTTATATGTTATATACGACCCATCCAGTTATGATCTAATATAATCAGCTGGATGCTACAAATGTTCTAGTATCGCAAAGGTCGTTCAGGATTTCTCTCCGAAATTTCCGTGGAAATTTCAAGGTCGAGTGTTGTCCACGCGAAAAGAATTCCTGAGTGCGTCGCCAAATAGAAACCTCCTAACTATGGTAGAGGAGAATGTGGTATCTCGAGAAGCTGAGATGTTTACAGAGTCAAGACGTCATATCATAGCCACGAAAAATTTTCATCGTCATGTATGAGGTGTACGTATTTTTATAAACGTAATAACACGGATCAACACCGAAAACATCAGCTGATTACCTTCTTTTTCTTTATGACTTCTATCTCCCTATATATATTTCTACCTCCCTTATATATTTTTGAAAGTCAATACTGTTAGATCACGTCAGAATTTGTAGTATACAAAAGTCTGAATCTTTTTCGAATTGGTGATGCAATGAAAAACTCATAAAAATAGTGTGTTGTTGTCTCTTCATTCTTAGGTGCTTTCATCTATGATTTCCAAATAGACATGCGTCCAAATGAATAGAAGAAAGATCTTTGTAAACTTCAATATCTAATGTCTTTTTATAATACAATGCGCAGTGGATGCTTTCCATTTGATGACACAAGTCGTTTTATCTTTGTTACTACGAAATATTCGTGTTGACTTGCGTCATTAAATAGAAAGCACCCATTTTAAGTCGGCCACACTTATACTTAAAAAATATCAAATCAGAAATGATTTGTTCTCTCAAGACTTGCCAGCTGATTATCAGCTCTCTGTCTCGTCGGATCATAATAAACGCGTTCTGCCATTGCGATGCCGAATGCACGAAGAGGAAGGTCCACGCGCGCATGAAACGCCATTCATACGAGCATTGCATCATAACCGGCTCAGCTGAATACACGATGCGACGCGGGAATAGCGCATGATTCTCCATAGTTTGTAGCATGGAGTGATACAATAGTCGAGCTCTTCTCCACGAAGATACTCATCCGTCAACAGTCTGCTGCGAGCATTACGAGGTCGAAAAGTGCCTCTCTCATGAATTAATCTTTGTAAGTTAGTGATAAAATATCATTTGTTTCTTTAAATATCTTCATTTGAAATTTTATTTATGTAGAGTATTTAATATATATAAATTATTTTCTTTTATAATGTTACTTTCAATTATATACTCTTTAAACTATCTCATGAGTTTTCGAAATTCGATAGATACTGTAATTCTAGTATAAAATCGTGTAAGTTTTATCTTTTATCATATTGAAAGAAAAGATTGGCTGAATAGCATTTTTTTAATTGGTTGCAACAACCAATTAAAAATTTTATGCTATATCTTTCATCTAATTTTCTGCAGCAACCAATCTTTTCTTTCAGTGCAGAATTGACACTCTTCGAACAAGTAATTGATAAATGTTCTTTTCACATATTAATCTTTGCGTTGATTTCATTTATCGTAAGAATTTTTTATTTGTCACTTTTATTGACACAGTAATGTTACGCTGAACATTATGGCATTTTACTTAGTAATTTTCGTGCAATAAACTTAAATTTAGGTCATTTTGAAGTAATCATTTCCGGTACATTGACGCAAAGCAGATGGCGGATGTAGCTGCATAAATCATGTAATCTACGTTCGCATGTAACGAGGTCATAAAACCACCTTGTATTATATGTCGATATGTACACGAAAGAAAAGATTGGCTGAATATGGCATAGCATTGTAAATTGTTTGCTGGCAATTTTTTGATTGCGTTAGCTTATTGAAATCCTATATACTGACATTGCAGATAGGCTAACGCAACCAAAAATTGGTTACTGCAACTAAAACTTGTCTGTTATAGCCAATTAAAAATGCTGTGCCGTATCTTACCATCTAATTTGCTGCAGCAACCAAGCTTTTCTTTCAGTGTACTATTGTCAATTTTGCATGACATATCCCAGAGCTCAGATTTTTATAAAGACGTATCATATGTCTGTACATGCAATAGCTGACGTCTCGTGTGAATCGTAGCAATTATCTTTAGATAATATATTTCCGGTTCACATTATTAAGTCGTTTTTCTCTCTCGAGAAAATTTATTGAAACTCGACCTCTGGTCGAGTAATTATCGAAAAATCCATCATCTTAATGTATATTGGAAAATACAATTATTAGAATGATATAAAGAAAATTAACTGTTTTTAAAGTGATGCAGTGTATTTCTATAAAATTAGATATTCGTAATATTAACTTCTCAGAGCAATTACAACATTATATTGTTGATTGTTAGCTTCCAATGTACAGTTTTTTAACCGATATATTGCGGCATATCGGTGTACCATAAAGAGTCTCCAAATGTAAAAATTTTAGAGAAGGTAAAAAGAAGCGAAAAAATTCAGAAATAATTAAAAAGTAAATAAAGAGTAAAATACAAAAATAATTAAAAAATTGTAAATATTACAAAAATTATATTATATTTACTCTTATTTTAATCAAAGAAATATCAGCATTATAATACAATCATGCTGAAGCGACTAAATTCTGTTTATTGCAATATGATCACTTTTAGAACAATTAAATAAAATAGAATTTTTGCTTATTTTTGAAAATTATGTTAATGTTATCTAATAAAAAAAACCTATATCGAACGCTAAAATATGTGCACTTAATGTACCTCGACAAATTTGGCTTGTTATTTTAATGTCACGAATTGAAAAAGATTGAAAAATACTGACATAGTGCAGTTATGAAAATCACATTTAATTTTTCTGACGGTGATTAAATAAAATATAACATGACATTTCTCTCCTAATCCCGTGAAATTACGGGGAAAAAATGTGCCTCTGGGTTTCAGTACTCAAAATACGGAAGAAAATTATTTCAACGCCAACGAAAAAGGAAGATGTGAAAGGAGAAAACGAAAACAGAGAAGCGATTCATTTTAGAAGATACGGACGAATAAGACGTTAAGCGTGGAACAATGAACTACTGATATCACCTCTATTACAATCAACCGCATTATTGTTCCAGCCGGTCGAGTCGAACTAAGAAAAGGCGGTGAAAATTAACGAAGAGACACGGCACCGTCGGGGAATTAGCAAACACACAGATCAACGTCATCGTTATTGCCGCCATTATCTTCTTTGTCGTCGTCGTCGTCCTTACGACGGACGCGAACAAAACGTCAGAAGTTAGGATTCGCGACTTATTGTTAGTCCTAGAACTTGTGAGAAATCGAGACGGACGACTGTTCGAGTTGACTGAGAGACATGACTGTCGCTTGTTTCTAAGACAAAGATTTCCAAAATCTTCCAGGTAGGAAGATCCTCACAAGTTTCGACTTAGAACACTGTGTTCCCAGATCGCTTAACGTACAACCAACTATTCGCAACTGCCGTCAGCGGTTTGTGGTTTGGGCATTCTGAAGTTATTAATATTCAAATTTCAGGATACATGAAGACGAAAGCGAAACCGAATACTTAGAGAAGTGTGTGGTATTTGTAACTAGGATTAGGAAAACTATTTTGTAAATTATAATTATACAGTTACTATTTTCTTCTCTCAAAAAATAATTAACTACCATTACAATTAAGTTATTGATTTTGAAAGTAACAAGGTGTAGTAGTGGAAAACGAATGAATTGTTATTTTTCAATTATTTTTTTATTAATTTTCTATAATTTTTTGCATTGCTATTGTAAACAAAAATCTTGCATTTTTAACATTACTAAATTATTTTACTTATTATATTAACATTCAGTTAATCGCTAATTATTTATAATAATTAATGTATACACTCGGTATTAAAATAATGAGATCATTATTAAGATACGTTCAAGATACTAAAATATGACTTTTTTTGCTTAATTCATAATAAATATTTAATATGATGATTATCAAGAATAAAAATAAGTATTCCAATCAAGACACAATCACTGAACACTTAATTTTGATCAGCCCAAATGTTAACGAATAATTGATATAAACTAGAAAAATAAACTATTAAATTAGTTACAAAAAAATTGCAACTAAGTTACAGTTATAGATGAAAAAAAGAATGAAATTAAGTTATAGTTACCGAAAAAATAACTCGTAACTTCATTACAAGTAATGAATTACTTCTCAATTCTATTTGTGACTATAATTTTGTGATAAATAATTAATGATAAACAGTTTTATCAATTATGATTCATTTTATAATTATTATTGCTATAATGTTAATAATAATAATAGTTATATTTGTAGTTCTGTATACAAAAAATATATACACGGTTTGTGTGAAAAGTTCCGAATTGATTTTTTCCTGAATATACAAGTAACGCCATTTTTCCGACAATTATGACACCTTTTAATAGCAACATTCGACTATTTGTGCAATGTTTTCATGGTGCTGCAAGCAATATGTTTCGAGAACTGGCTATATAGGTCTCGTTAAACTTTTTTTCTCGTAAAAATTTTAATGGAACAGCGGGCTATTATCAAATTTTGTTTCAAAATTCAATCCTGAGAGTTGGTCAATCACAGATTTACATTTTAAAACTAATTTTGTTTCAAAATTGCTCATTAATATTGGGGAAGAAGAGCTATGTTGAAAGTTTTAATAAATTCATTAAGAAAATTTATATGGCGTTTCTTAAATTTTTTCTTGAATTTTAGTCTTGGAACTTTTTAAACAGATTGTATAGTTGGCACCAAAAACTTAATCGTAATTATTATTACTAACATTATTACAGTAATAACTGTAAAAATATAGCTCTTAACCATAATTACTTTATCATGTAATTATGATCTTAAATATAAAATTTTTCTCAATAATAAGGATTTATTTTTAAAAAATTAATGAAAAGAAAATCAGAAAGGTTTATTAAAAATGTCACTTTAATCCATTCTTTTCTTTATTAATTAATAGTTAGTGCAACTTCATATCTAGCGTATATAATTTTCTCTGCATTTACTGCATTTTCGCTTATAAATCGCTCTTTCATAGAACACGTCTCAATCATCGATAATTAAATTCGTCGTTAGAGAGTTTCGATTTTTTACTGGCTGTTTGAAGTTTTTTGTGAAAAAAAAACTAATATATATATTAATGCAAAAAGGACAAAATCCCACGGTCTGAGACAGGACACGGTCGAGGATATGCTTTGAGTCCGTACAAGTGCCGTGTAAAGCCGGGCCGCGGCTCCTCTGCTAAGTGCACCTTCACAGCAATTACCATCCATTAAGCAGATAATTCGATCCTGTAAGGCCGAAGAGCAGGGAGGTGGTTCTTAAAGATCGTGACTCCCGCACGGCCCAACCAATCATATCAACTCAGTAATTACCGTTAAGGTCGGAAAAAGCAGGACACACTTTTGCGGTTATAAAGCCACGATAGAATTTCAAGAACTCACTGGAAAGCCACGACCAGTTTTAACTGAATGCAGTTTTCCGTGTCTATTCGTATGTTAAGGAAAGAACTGAGAGCTAAACATATGTCAAAACGGAATAACGGCACATTTTTATTGGAATTACTTAACTCAATTAGGATAGAAGTTTAAATAATAATTGGAGTAAATAATGAACATTAATACGTTTACTGAATGATTAATCTAGTTTAAGAAACGATGCAAGGAGCTTCTCATTAAGATTTATGATGTGTAACAAGAAATTATTAAGTTCGGACTCCATAAAAGACGTTGTTGAAGAGAAATAATTGATCACGGTTAATGGGATCTTATCTATTATATAACTAAACATTCATCAAATAATAAATATCGCGAATATAGTTCTCTTATATCTATTATAATTCTCTGCAAAACAATGAAACACACACAATTAATCCTTAAATACCATACTCGAATTAAATTTATATTAAAACATGTTTGGAATCGTAATTAAAACAACAAAATTTTGAGGTAATTCACAAATCAATTAAATTATAGTTGTTCATAGCAAATATTTCTCTCAGTATATCTATCACGTACAATAACAGAATAGATGTATTTCTTTAACGGGTGCTATAGAAGTTCGTTATACCATCTCGTGATTGAAGCTATCATATTGATTCGTTTAATCAACTTTTATGCTCCCACCGACACCATTGAGGTTCCATTTTGTCTTAAGCGGGTTTACGAGCGTGAAACAAACCTGATAACTACAGCGAGAAATCCAATATAACGTGGAAAGACGAAGACGGAACAATACTGGGCGTGTACACGTGTGAGTCCATGTTACGTGTGTAGGTGCGGTTATAAACTTTTCCGCCAGGGGAAGAGATAGTTGTATCGGTCGCCGGAGTAATTCCTGTCCCGCCGCTGTTGACTGCGAGACGGTAATTCCGCATGATAAGTAAATTCCCACCGTGGAATTTTCACGGCCATTCGAATCCCCGATTTCCATTCGCCCCCGATGTATCGATCGGCACCGCGGCGCATTTCCGACGTCGATATACCGCTGCAAACGCGATAAACCGTTTCACGATCCCAGCGCGAATTTAGCAAGTCACGAATATAGTCGATGCGAGATATAAATGCTGGTTGAAAAAATTCGCAGTGCAAATCCGCGAGACTTCAATTTAATACCAAGGCAATTAAAGAATATCTCATTTGTAGAGATCACCTATTGAAGATTTTGTGTGTGTGTGTGTGTGTGTGTGTGTGTGTGTG
>Ga0157364_1003870_pt1 | contig 14716 bp, 7 predicted proteins | sample AttsexASBM2_FD_111476 | JGI IMG/M metagenome (GOLD analysis project Ga0157364, IMG submission 111476) | Fungus gardens microbial communities from leaf cutter ant in Ribeirão Preto, State of São Paulo, Brazil - Atta sexdens ASBM2 | ecosystem: Host-associated > Fungi > Mycelium > Unclassified ... | reverse complement strand
TTATTAGAAGTGTGGTATACATTACACTCTCAATGAGAAATGTTAAAAAGCGAAGCTTAGAAACGATTCACATTTATAATATTGAATAAAAAAGTTACACTGTAATAGATAGAGGAATAATAGATAGAGGAAAAGCTTCTATTATGAGGTACCGAGTTCATTTTGGGTAAATGCTAGAAGTATATGGGCAGGATTTTAAAAAATAATAAGTCCTTTTAGGAAGAAGGGAATTTAATAAGCTTTAAGATAAAGTTATATAAAATTTAATTCACATTCTATTTTTTTTTAATTAAAGAAATGTAAACAGTAAGCAAATCGCAAAAAAAATTATATATTGCTCCTAATATAAGATATTATGATTTCCCCGAGAAATCGATATTAAAATACAAAGTACTATATATCAGTATTACAATTAAAAAACTTTATTTAATATTTCTAAAATGCAAACACAGTCAGCATGCGCAAAAAATAAGCATGCGATAGATTATAGATTAGAACTCGTCTTCAGATAGTTGGAATCAAGCATCGCAGAAATAGGCATTCATTCCGATTGTCCTTTTTATTATTATACTTTTTATTATTGTAATAACATTTATACTTTAGCAACGATTTTTACTATAACATAGGAGCATGGATTATTTCATATTAGAAATACTCTGAGTATCTCATATTACGATTTCCACGCCTTACGATTTTGCGATCATCAAATCTAACTTATGTAATTAAGCAATTCAACATATTTTTCTATTAGTATAATCTCACTCTATCACTACATGAAGAATTTATTGCCAAAATTCATTTGTTAAATAAATAAACAAGATATTAAAGGCTCAATGAAACTTGAAGACATCCAAATTCTAAAATCTTTTTTTATAATGACTACAGGCATGATCTAATGAACTTTCTTTTTCAAGCGAGGAGAGAACATCTATAAAGAAGAGGTAAAATAAAGTACTTTCTTCATCACTATCAGATTCTTTACTTCTAGTATGATATACTAGAAGTATACTATACTATAATATCCATGTTCATATTCGCGAAGCGAATGGCTTCGTATTCGGTCCGTGGACTTGTAATTCGCGTTCGATTCTATTCGCGCCTCACAATATATATTATTTTCCATAACCAAAAACAAAAGGTTACCACCTACAAATGTCATTCATCATCGAGCAAATTATAAATTTGCCCAACAGCGAAAACTCATGTGACGAGCTTTAGATTCCGAGTCATCACGAAATATTTATTTTTCATATTAAAAAATAAACTTCTTGAAACCCTTGTATTTTTGCCATATAGCATCCCATAGGGGTGGAATATGTAGTCACTTATAGAGAGAGAGAGGGTATGTACGGCTCATGAAAAATTTACAAATAATGTATATAAATAAGATGTAAAATGACGCAATAACTTAACGAGACGAGAGTGACTGTCCCGTCGTACTTTTCTGGGGGACAGAAATTCCCAAAGTCACGTGCTCTCGTGGAAAGGAAAAGAAAGAGCTGGGTAATTAAGGTGTCACCTCGGCGTGTAGTCATTCTGTGCCCCACGACTTTGTACTACTAAATATAAAAAGTATAGTACTAAGTATAATCATGTTATAATACATATTTTATAACATATTTGACAAGTACAATATTTATGATAACTTTTTTCCAGTATCTACTAAAACTATACATATAACATGATTGCAAGTCATTTATTATAATAGCCATTTTTTATAGCCATTTATTATAGCCATAGTTGATAATATGAGTCGTGAGATGCAGAATGGCTACACAACGAGGTCGACTCGGGATCTATGGATTCGAATTGGATTCTACCAGTACCCCATATTTGCGATTTTATCCATTATTGACAAGCAAATTTATATTATAATATTATAAATATGTGTAGTTTTAGTAGATACTGAAAAAAATTACTCTTAACCCTGCTGCAAATTCCCATGAGTTTTTTCATAGCATCAAGAAATTTTTTTCGAGGGGAGAGAGGGGGGGGGAGTTTCAATTAATCCAGGGATGTATCATGCACCAATCGGAATAACAACCAAAAAAAAAGGTTTTGCTATTATACTAAAAAAAACGTGCATCACTGCACCAATTTTGTTGTAATTTACAACAATTTTTAATATTAATGAATGCCATTTGAATATTTTTAACTTTTATGTCTTGTACCTCATTTTAAAGAGGAAGAACGTTTTGAATCACGTAACTTTTTATTTATTTTTTTAAAAACTTTTTTTTAAAGAAAGATAATACAGAATATATCTATTATTGCGTATATGTATTCTGTTTTTTGTGACAAAATCCTTACAAAAATTTTTTATGTTTCGCATATTTTGTCAAACTAATCAAACTAATAGAAATATTAAAGATTACTTATATGGTCTAACGAGAAGAAAAAAATATTTTATGTAAAAAACTCACACAAATTCAAAAAATAAGATTGTATGCTTCTTAAGATGCTTTAAAAATGAAAAAGAAGAATTCGATAGAATACGTACATTGCCCATTCAAAATATAATATTCTTATTAGTAAAACCATAAAAATTATTAAACACCAATGTAAATAGGTGTGTGCTATCAGAATAATCTCGCGCTAACGAGATTTTCTCAAAATGAAATAATTAATAAAAAAATTCAAAAGAGGCATTATAATAAACGATAATAAACGAGCATAAAAAGATATTTGATTAATTTATTTAATATGTATCTGGAAAAATATATAATATACGTTTCGATTCACAGAGTTTTCATCATTACAGTATTCGTACAACGTTACATTCCAATGTATAAAACTATGATAGATAATAATCTGAATCTTCAATAAAAGCGATCATTTCCATAACTCAAACTTTTCTAGCACACCATATCCGCAATTTATTTGTGGTCAAAATGTAAATTTTTTTATAACTAATATTTTTATAACTATAATAAACTCGTTAGATGGCGAGAATCGACGTTAAGTCTGTTAATATTATTTAATAATTGTCACATTAATATTAATATTTTTAAACGAAATAACATCACGCGTACGAGTACGATTATACGAATCAAATATCGATTTATCATCTACAGTAGACGTATGTATCCTCAGAAAAGTGGACTTTGCTAGTTTACATCCACTTTGTTCAGTAGTGCGCGGCAGCATTTTGCGGTTACAAATTTTGGGCCGTCATGTCCTCTTTCAAGTTTCTCTCTGATATAATGTATTAAACTTCTTTAAAATCCAGAATTTTATTTTTTCTAGAGTTTTGCAAAAATTTCCTGACTTTTTCCTAATTTCCCTAATCGTTTTTCAATTTTCAATTGACAATTTCATGATTTCCAGTTTTGCGGCGACTCTGAATGAGCACGGGATAAATTATAGCCACTCGTTTCTTAACTTTTTCAGTATTTTCTATAACGCCATCCCTTTTCCCTCCTAATTCCTTCACGTAGATATGCGCATTTTGTCTTACGCTTGAAACGCGGAATGCGTAAGAAGTATGAACGAAACAAATGGATTAGTCATGTACTTATCGTAAAATCGGCTCGTTTGTTTGAACCTTCCGCACTCTTTATTTCTATCCTGTTTCTCACTTTTCCATAAATATCTGTATTCAATACTAAGAATGAGAGGAAATGTAAGGAAATAGACTTACATGCTTCTTTGTTGAAATAATTCGCGTGAATCTTCAAAAACCGATGTTTAAGAAACTAAGCGTGACGTGCATTTGAACTTTGTGTGTTGAAATTCAAATATGGCATAAAGAAACAGTATTGCACCTAAAGATAGCGCAACCCCGATCAATAAATTTACGAAAAAGTAATAGTAACACACAATTTAAATTAAATTAAATTAAATAGTTTAAATTAATTTAATAATGAAATTTGAATCGATAATAATTATATGCGTGCTTAAAATTAGAATTAAATGCGGTTACATTATTTAAATTAATATATTTCCCATGTTTCTTCTGAAATTGTAATATAAACTTTGTTATGTGCACAGAAACATATAAATAATTATACAGATGTTTTAATTGACTTATTCTAAGATTTAAATGGAAAAATTTAACTTTGATCCATTCGATAATCAAAATATGCAAATGAAGGTACAACTGATTCTTCTACCTACATTTCTAATCGTACGATTAATATCAAATACTACAATTAATTAATACCCGTCCGCTTCCAAAGTAATTATTTTATAGATATTACATTTCGATAGAAATTTATTTTGTCGCTTGTTCAAAGCCTCCGCAGTATGACAACCCAGTCAGAAATAATAATGGAATCGACGTCGATTCCATTATCATTTGGATTGGGAAGTTAGAAATTACGATCGGAGAAATAATTCGCGCTTGCTTTTTCGAGACTCGTTTGAAACCGGAAACGAAGGACGCGAAACATTCAAATTGCCACTGCCGTATCTAACAGAAAGTTTAAAATCGCCGGAACTGCCGGAGTCGCCCAAGTGACTCGCGCTCGCGCGCGCCCATCAGCTGATTTTTGCGTCCGGTTCGACGAGTCATGCTTTTTCTTCCGGTCCGATGCAGACCGCCGTTTCAGTATCTGCGGGATCGACGGTGAAGATGGTAGATGAAGCTGGTGACAGGTTCGTAGACGGGATTATTCTCCGCCTTCGTCCGCGGCGTCTCAACGCCATCCGTGCGAGAGATATGTCGCCGGACCTATGTCTTGGCGACGCGATTCCCCATCGCCATTGCGACGGAATTAACCTCAAAGTCACCGCGGCAGCAGGCGGCGAGTTAATTTTTTATAAATCTCCGGGCCTCGTGACTCCGAATACTTCGAAGAATATTGAATTCTTGATTTCGAGACAACATTCGACGCGATTTTGTAGGACACAAAGAAGATTTTTAGTCGCGACTTCGATTTTTCGTCGCATTTTGTTGAAGCGGCTCACATCGGCTTCTGTCACTTTCACTATCGTTCTTTCGTGGATCTTTAATATATATATATATATATATATATATGTGTGTGTGTGTGTGTGTGTGTGCGCGTGTATGTATATACACATCTTATCTCGTTATTATGATAATAGCATCTAATCGCGAGATCGCACAAAATACACGACTTTGATCTTACAATTAATCTCACCAGGACGACTTAGCACGCGATCAAAACAAATCTTACATCGATTGATTATAAACTGTAATCTGTGTCTTACATAATACATGAAAGGAAGAAATTTCAAAGAGATCAGGATTTAATGTTGTTTACAGGGCACTTTATGATGCTTAAATCGCAATTATATATAGCTTATACATGAGGTTATAAATAAATTACAAATTACTTAATCCTTTGTATGAGAATAATTTTTTTTTTTTTTCAAAAGATTTTGCACTTATAGAAGTGACCCTGGTATGCTGAAGTTAATTACATAAATATTAACATAATTATGTTGCAAAATGCAACATTAGCTTAGAAAGTGCTTAAATAGCATTTCAAGCAGAACAAGTCATTGTGATGTCAAAATAATTTCAAAATGATCATTAAAAATCATTTTTCAATCATTTCTGATTCATTTTAATGTCATTTTGATGTTATCGTGACTTGTTATTCTGTTTGGGATGGAACGTTAAAGCAATAACTGCATTCAGCAGCAAAAGCAGCTTCGCAAGTGTTGTAAAATTCTTTAATATGATTGATCTTTCTCTAGTTTCTCATAGAATCTAAATTTATAAATATCAATTGTATTAAAACGTCTTACAAAAGCTGCCAAATTGTTTTTATTTGCTGAACGTAATCAATGTTGCAGTAACATTACAATATTGCTGTGAACATTCTTGTTCCATGTTATCTGAATATTAATTCATACATTATTTATTTCTTTTTTTGCAGGGATGAATCCTCTAATGTTGCCATTATCAGAGAAGTATACGACAGTGAAAATGCCCACGAGACATTTGAATACGAGTTAGAGCGAGCACTAGAATCAGAATGCAGTTTAATCGTTATCGAGCCGTCGAAATTAGGTGATGAAACCTCCAGATGGATAGCGGTAGGAAATTGTCTTCACAAGACTGCCGCATTGTCAGGTCTTGCTGCAATCGTCACAGGTTTGTCTAATTTATATAAAAAGTCTTCTCATGCACATTACTACAATTATTATTACAAAGAAATGTCCAGGATTTTTAAGTCTAGACTTGATATATCAGCATTTTTTATTACTTTCCTTTTCCTATTTTCATTAAGAACAAAAAAAAATATACATAATGCCTAAAATTATAAATCTTGCATATCTATATTGTTATATTATTCTTAATAAATTATGCGAGTGTTACAATATCATATGTATGTGTTGCAATTATATGTTAATTCATTGTGGCTTAAAATTGCATATATTGCTGATTAATAATATATTTTATAATATCTCTCTTACAGGATTAGTTTGGGGCGATCGACCGTACATCTGTGGTCCATTAGGTTTTACGTCAGTTATAACCTGCGGATTATATACAGTCTCTTGGCAATTTGATCCCTGCTGCCAGTATCAAGTAGAAACTGATACCAGCAAATTACCGCACGTTGAACTATTAGCTGTTCTAGGTCCGTCGTCTCCGACGTTTCTTGTAAGAAAAGATGATAAGAGGAGACGAATTCTTCATACAACTATTGCATTGGCAGCCTTCGGTATTACTGCCTGGAGAGTATATCAGGCGTTCAAGTGAAAAAAATTATTACTGGCATTGGTTTTGATTTATAGGCCAGAATGAAATAATAAGGTAGGCCACATAATGTCGAGTTTCATAGTAGTAGGCCTACAGAATTCCTTGAATGAAAGGAAACATGCAAACTTGTTTATTCTCATGCCGTGATATATTATGACACAAAGTATTCTCTCATTTTGACGATTGATTGATTTATAACACTTTTTGATACTACCTCGCAGGTGAATGCTGCTTATGTGATGATTACACCACATAAATATAAGTAAAGAGAGCCAGATTTTATCCAAGCTTTTACATTGGCATATAATTTGAGATCGTTATTCTTTGTGATCTTTATTTTGACAAAATTTTCAAAAATAACCATTGCAAAGCTGGAAAGACTATGCAGTCTCTATAATGAAGAAAAAGAAATATTGACATAAGTGTTCTTAGAATGATTAAATTTACAATAGTATATATGAATTTAGCATTATGTATTTTTAGACTGTAAATAAAATAGATAGAGAGAGAATACAATACGTATGATATGTCAAAGGATATATTGCCTAGATTTTCTCACCCAACAAAACAATCTATGTTGATATCACAGAAAGATATATTAATCATAAAAATTCAATTTTAGATTTCATTTTATTAATCATAAATATAGAATATAGAATATAGAATAAGATATATACTTTTTTCATCACAAGTGTACGAAACTTATTTGCATTAATCTCGTCAAATGAAAGTTGACGTCGCAAACATTCCTATAAATGTTTAACGATAACAAAAATTAAAATTCTGTACATTATGAACTCTCATCACGTGATATAAAATTTATGATCGTACGAATGAAACATTCTCTCGTTTATATGTACATCGACACAGAAGCTCAAAAGATGAACAGTGTACATAATTCTGAACATTACTATAGAAATTACAAATCAACCTTAGGATGATAATAGATATACTTTATTATATTTTAAAATATCGTTATGTAATGAGTATAGCACAAAATTTAAAAAACGAGAATTGTAAGACCAACATCTGAAAATCCATATATTTTTTTCTAAAAAATTCTGTTTTTATACATGAAGCGCAAAAATATGGTGAACGTATTTCTATTAAAGACTTGTTTCTCTAAATATGTTAAATTAACAAATTACAATACTTAAAAAGAAAGTCCATTACACAGAACAAGCTTACTACTATTGACAAAAAATTACATTATAGCAAAAAATATAATCAAATTTTATTTGAAGTACATTACAATTTTTTCAGTATGTCTCAAGAGTGTAGTTGCATTCTATATTTATATGTACAATGTAATTACATACCAGAACCGTTTGCATAGTGATTACATAAATATTATATAGTGATTAATGTATGTAATCGCTCGATGTTATGTTTAATATTACATTTAATTATATTTTATAATATAATATAAATTTTTATCATTTCTTATCGTTTCTTTATATAATCTCTTTTATTATATTAAAAAATAGATATATAATACAACTTAAGGAAGACATGAAAATGTGATCAATATATGGAATATTGGCTAATGGCTAAATCTGTCATGACAACTAAGATTTTATTATGGTAGACATATTTTTTCAAGTCTTATTAAAATTATATTTTAAGTAAGTTTGTACCACTTAAATAAATAGAGAAAATTAAATGAAGTGTTAACAATTTAAAATATTTTAATAACACATTGAAAAGTACTATAAATAGATGCTATCTATCACTCTTGTGAATTTATATATTTTTATCATACATTTAATTACATATAATCTTGTATTTACATTATAATATTCGAATATTTTACAAATAATTATTAAATGAATGTACATAATTGAGATCTTTATTACTTAAAATTTAAAATATTAGAATTTTTTATTGATTTTATAAGCCTTATATCAAGAGATGGATAGCACTCGATATCTTTTCAGCGTCAGTTCCAATTAAAAATTCATAGTAATAGAGTGTACATAATGTAAAGATACTCCACTAGAGAGTGGCTGCGATATAAATAAAATATACTTTTGAATAGTGTATTTTATTTAATTACTTGCCTTGCTTTCATATATGTTGCCTCTTGCTTTCATATATATATATATATATATATATATATATATATATATGAATGAACATAATAACTTTGAAATTGATTATACAAAATTTTATCCGTAACCTCTCAAATTATATAATTACATATTTTTTTATTCTACATATAAAATAATATGTATACACACAACTCCACAATGAATAAAAAGCAATCATCACGTTGTCCGTAAAAAAATTCGTACTTGTGATACTTAATTAAAATAATTATTTGTCTCGTGCTAATTTTCTCGCACGCTTTTGCATAATCCAGAAATAAAGTGATGGGAACAGAGTTCTAAGTATTATAGCACATTTTGGAGAAAATGATGCAATAGTAACTTCTTTTTCTTGTTTCAATACAGATTTTAAAATACATTCAGCTACATACTTTGGTTGAAAACCACTTTCAGTTGTTTTATCCATTACTAATAATAAAATAACGTATGTTAAAAAAATCATATGGAGAGGATTAAGATATTTAACATTTCTGTTAAGAACATAGTTACTTACTTCCATAAACTTGCCCGTTTCCTGTTAAGGCATTAAGAGAAAGAGATGTTTTAATATATCCTGGATTGACAACTGTGAATTTTATATTTTTGTCACATAGCTCTGCTCTTGCAGTATCATACCAAGCTTGTAATGCATGCTTAGATGCAGCATATGCAGATCTAAAAATTAATAATTAAGCAATTCGGCGAAAAAAGAATAGATATTGACTTATAACTGAATACTTGCCTAAATGGAATAGCGATTCTCCCTTGTACACTACTTATACCTATTATATGACCAGACTTTTGCTCTATCATATGTGGAAGAACAACTGTAAATCAATAATGAATTATGAATCTATATACAGTTGTCTACACAAATCTCTTAAGTAGTATACTTACTTTTGCTTAATGCAACCTGAGAGAAATAATTCGATAACATGACTTTTATATCTACATCAACATTTGTGTCAATAACTTCTCCTCTATATGAAATACCAGCATTATTAATTAAAATGTCAATTCTGCCATGTATCATTATAATTTTTGACACTTCATTTTTTAAATTATTAATATCAGTTAAATCTAATGATAAAACAATAGGTGGATACGTTGGAACCGTCTGAAAGGAAAGCAGAATAATTGATATCCAATAAATTTGTCTATTGAAACATGTTACATACTTGATGAGTATTCAGCAAATCGTTCTTTACTCTCTCTAATTCTTCTTTTCTACGAGATATCAAAACAATTCTGCAACCCAAGCTATAGAATGTGTGAGCTAAAGCTTCTCCTAAGCCAGAACTAGCGCCAGTTATCATAACAACCTGAATTGAATCAAATTATAATAAAAATATATTCACAGAAATATTCAAATATACATTTTGTGAAATATATTTTGCTTATATTTTATACGTTTTATAATTATAACAAAATTTTTTAAAAACTTCACAAGATATTACCTTATTACCAAGAGCTGTTTTCTTCCGCTTTTGCAGCATAATATCATAAAAATGATACATCAACCAAGGAATGGTGATTGGAAGACCGAATAATTTGAATAACCACCATATAATTTTCCATCCTGCTAAAGTTTCTTCCTTCTCGTTTTTCATGATAATACGAATTTCAATCGAATGTTAATAGAATTAATTAATGGTAATAGATATATTTAATTATTAAACTGTACTTATCAATTATTATCTATGTGTGTAATTATTTCCTGATCAAAGGTTGCTATTACTTAAGAAAGTTGTTACAATTACAATTGCACAGTAATAATGTTTATGTCTGTTAGAAATATAACCTTTGAAACTATGTCATCAAATAAATACTACGAAGTTTGCCGCTTTTGAGAGACCTAATCCTTTTATTTGCACTTTTTACACTTTATACCAGTTTTCCTTCTTCTGAGATCTCATATATGTATCCATCCATCTCACTTTGAAGCTAGAAGAGTAAAATAAAATGCAGAGCTAAGAAAATATATGATTTACTTTTTTTATTCTTTTTTTATATATATTTCTTCGTAGCAAATAATTTTCATTTAAACAGCAGCAAGAAATATAATTTGTAAATATAATATATAAAAGAAAATTAATTATTTTCAAAATCTTTTTAATTATCACTTATTATATTTATTGTATGTTTTTTCTATTTAATCCAAAAAATCAGCATCAATATTTCAATGGACGAGAATATATAACAATATTATTTATTTGAAAGTATCGAGAGTTCTTCTCGTTCTTCTATCGAAAGACCGTTCACTATCGCACAACTTCAGATAGTGCCCGATATGGGGCACTACTCCAAGAATAACCTCGCAAGTATTACAGCTGATAGTGTTAATTGATTCATCAAAATGACTTGATTTATTCTTTCGGGAATTTTTCCGCACATTGTCGTACGCATCTTCAAATCACTTCAAATACGCTCTCATAAATATGTAAAACTGTATATCTTTCTTTCTTTCCAGGTCGATGTCGGTTGATGTTGGTACTCGTATTTCCATAGAACGAAAAAAGGAATATATATTACTCAGTGGCTGCAAATCGTGCACAATAATCGTTGCGACGTGTTACTGTACGTCTAACAGAGCAATAAACACGAGTACGCGACGTTCAGGTATGATAAACCCCAACTTAACCTAGAAGACCTAACTTGAGGTGAAACTAGGTTCCTTTGAGCATCGTCGTGCACGTTACAATACGTTTCGTAAATATTTTGATGTAATTTAAATAGCAGAATGGAGACTCACGAGACAGAGCATTATGTGACGTTTCCCCTCGGCGAAGTGCACGATGCCATAGAGGAAAACATGATATCTCATGAGGAGATATGCGAGCAGGTCGACGAATGTGTTCTCCAGGAAGGCCTTACAGAGGTCACAGTCAGTAATACTGCTAGTACTGATATCGTAGAGCCTCAAGGTACCATCGAGATCCTTGCGGAACAGTCGGAAGAGGAAGACGATACTCATGTGTATCCAATGTATATCAAGCAGGAGGAACAGCAGCAGTATACATCAGGCGATGACGAGTCCATGGCTGTGGAAGCTCTACGTCAACTGGGCGGTATGTATCCATGCTTTGAGGACAAGAAGATCAGTTGTCCAGTCTGTAAACATCTCTTTACCCAAGAGGAAATAGTTGAACATCAGAGTGTATGTCAGTCAACATCCAAGCTATCTTGCACCACTTGCGGAGAGAGATTTGAAAGAAAGATTGATTTGAATAATCATATGGTTTGCCATCAAGTGGATCGTCCTCATGCATGCAGAACATGTGGTAACTTGTTTCGTTCCAAGCAGAGTTTGCAGTCGCATACGATACAGGCACATACACAACATATTGAACGACCACACAAATGTACCATCTGTGGCTCGGACTTCCAGAGGCCTTCCAGTTTGTCCAATCATATGAAGATACACACGTATGTTGCGGGACGAGCCATCATGCAGTCTCAGAGTAATAATATATCTCAGCCAGCAGAGACATTCAGAAAATGGCCAGAAAATCCATCTGATTCACAGAACACTTCTCAGGTGGTATTATCTTCATCTGTCGAGTCTGTACAAAACTATGATGTATGTCAAGTTCAATGGCCGGTCTCGTCATACAATTTTAATAGCGGACAATCGATAGTTACCACAATGCCGAGTCAGGATGCCAAGATGGATACGCTGCAAGAGTTTACAGTAATGCCCAATGGTGAAATGACACAATTTAGCGAGTATACCGATCAAAATAATATCAATGATTCTGTAAATAATAGTCAACAGTATAACATAACAATAAATTCGTTCAACACTCCCGATGGGATAGTTAAAGTCGAGACGCTTTACAGATGCAATAATGCGAACAAACAAGATTACGCAGAAGCCGAAATGAATAATAGCAAGCAGTACATATGTAAGCATTGCGGAATGAAATTTTCCCGTGCAACCGCTTTGGCATCTCACGAAAAGATTCATGCTTCGAAGAACAACTGGAATATGCCGATCGAGTGCGAGTACTGCGACAAACAATTTCAGGATGAGAATCACTTGACGACTCATCAAATCACCTGCACCAAGAAAATAATGCAAAACAACATCGAACAAGGTGTGTCTAACAATAAATGGGGTAAGCATGCTTGTTCGGAATGCGGAAAGAAATTCACGACTAAGCAAAAGATGTTTCGCCACCAATGGATTCATCGCAAGAAGACTCATTCGTGCGAGGTGTGCGGCTCGCAGTTTGAAAAGCAGAACGAGCTGGACGAGCACAGGTTGTCGATACATCCTGGAGATTCGCCATTTACTTGCATGGAATGCGGAAAGAGCTTCGTGTCGCGACAGGGTCTTTGGGAGCATGGTAGAACGCACGCCGGAAGTCCGGCCCATTTTCAATGTGACACCTGTTCGAAAACATTTTCGTCTCGTCAGGGATACTTAATACACAATCGTACACATACTGGTGAACGACCGTATGGCTGCAAATATTGCTGGAAGGCGTTTCGAGACGGTGGAACTTTGAGGAAGCATGAACGAATTCACACAGGAGAGAGACCGCACGTGTGTCCATTGTGCTCGAGGGCTTTTAATCAGAAAGTAGTCCTGCGCGAACATGTTCGATGGGTTCACGCAGCAGGAAAAAACGAAACGGAAGGGAGTCCTCCGTATCAATGTCCGCTTTGTGGCGCTCTGAATCAGGATCGCGACGAACTCTGCGCGCACATCGTTAAGCATTCGGATCAGATGATAGCTGAAGCAAAGGCGAAAACTAATAGCGAAAGCGCTTCAAAATCGAAATCAGTAAAGAAAAAGTCGTCAAAGTCATCGTCGTGTAACGTGAACACACAGACGGAGCAGAATTTGGACTTTATGCAGAAAGCAGAACAAAATGAAGCTTTATTATCCATCACGGATACAGCTAATAAATCGGATGATATGCATGATATAAACGAGAAACAAAACAACGCGTATGTTGTAGTTGCCGCAGAAAAACGTAATGATGACTTCATAGAAATAGCCGAGCTTAAGCATAGCAATATACGATTCATCGTTGATGGTAAAGAAGATGAGAATATTCAGGTACTCCAAGTAGAACAGGATCAGACAGATCCTCTCGATATGATTACTATAGACAAGCAAAACGACGCGACGAACATTATATCCGCTGAATCTGATACACTCGATGAAACAGTCGGGCAGAATGATATGCCCACGATACATTTGATTGAGTCTAAACAGGACAACACTTTAAATATAATATCGAAGCAAAACGAATCGCTACCCGTTCTAGCGATACCAAATCCACAGGGTCATGAGAATTATTCCAGTCAAATCGTACAGATAAGTGACGCAGATATGTCTATGGACGTTGAAACCCTGAAAGAGAGAAAGAATTGTATTAAAAACGAGCAAGATTCTTTAATACCGGACGAAACATCACATGTTATTATACAGTACCATCACGACAGCGACGATGGAGACGATTTTATTTGTGAAATCTGCGAAGAAAGATTTGAAGGCAAAACTACATTGAAGGAACACATCAAGATACACATATAATTATTATTTTCACTTTACCGTTTGCATATTGCTTGTGATATTTCACATGCTGTTAATGACTCTATAGAAAGTATGTGTGAGTATATGCATGATGAATGTTCCTTACCAGTGACTTAAGATGCACAGGATTTATTATTATCATTTGTATACAAGTAACAAATTTAATTTCTAAAGGAGTATAAAAATAAAATAAGATACTAATTCTAATAAGAAATTAATGTACATAATTGCACAGTTAATGTATATAAATCTAATTTACAATATACATTTTAATTTTTTAAGTTAATTATACAGGATAAACATATTTATAAAATCCGAAAAAAATGCTATAATATGGCTTTGTTTGCATATACATATATATATATATATATATATATATATATATATATATATATATATATATAT
>Ga0157364_1003869_pt1 | contig 14716 bp, 3 predicted proteins | sample AttsexASBM2_FD_111476 | JGI IMG/M metagenome (GOLD analysis project Ga0157364, IMG submission 111476) | Fungus gardens microbial communities from leaf cutter ant in Ribeirão Preto, State of São Paulo, Brazil - Atta sexdens ASBM2 | ecosystem: Host-associated > Fungi > Mycelium > Unclassified ... | reverse complement strand
CACGCACACACTCACACACACACACACACACACACACACACACACACACACACACACACACACACACACACACACACACACACACACACACACAAAAGAAAATTAAATAATTCTCTTAATAACTTAATTATAAATAATTAGCTAAATACAAAAATATTAATTTTTTTAAATGAAATTCTAATAGTAATGACTGCAGATTGATCAGATATCATTATACAGGGAATCGAAGATGACTACAATGATAGTAATCAATAAATATAAAAACATTACAATATACAATAAATTAAAAAGATTCTTCTATATAAAGAGAACAATATATATGTCAGTGCTTAAGAAAAATTCACCACAACTAGATCCTTTTATATAGGCGACGATGAGAAGGAAGCTGGTAACCACAACGGCACGAAAGGCAAGGATTCACATGAGTTTAGACTCTCTAAGCGCTTCTTAAAACTTCCCGTAGTCGTAGCCGAATGCGCTTTACGAGCGGAAGTGCAGTGGCTTTGGTTCAAGCGTCTGGACAACCTGGACTCTTTCACAGGAAGTCTCTCTCTCTCTCTCTCTCTCCTTTTTTTACGCCGTCGGAAGTACTCCTCTGTCGCTCTTTTGCCCTTCAACGTGCAAGACGATGTATACGAGAAAGTACACTCAAAAGTGTATTCACCGTAGACATCGGGATCTTGATGTCTTTACGCGAGCCGAGATGTAAAGATGCATTCACGCCAACAAGGATTCCCCCGAGATACCCATCCCCGACGATTTACAAACGAAACTAAAAAAGGAAAATAAGGTTCTAAGGATTTCTTGGACATTCGTCAAAGATTTCTAGATTTTCACCGAGAACTACTTCCTTTTTAAGTATTACCTACATGTGACTGACAAACGTCCCTTTCTGTTGCTGTTTCTTTAAGTGTTTTCATATATTTTATCCTGCTTGTATGCAAACATGTATAGAAGTTCATTTTAAATAAAATGGCAGTTTCAATTAAGATACGCACGAAAAGAACGTTAAAGTATTAAAAAATTTAACTAGATATAAATAAAAAATAATTTTGTTTAAATCATCAAAATAATTAAATTTATTTTCGCGTTGTTTAAAATCTTCAAAAATTTTTTCACGTAAAAAGAGATAAATATATATTCGAACGTTGAAGAGAGAAAGAGAGAGAGAAAGCAAAGATACTGAGTGCAAAAAGTGCAATCAACGCAAACAAACCTATTACGTTACAGGAAAAATGCTCAAATCGATTACTAGAATGTTAAATTTTTTTGCAGCATTGTCATTAACGTAAAATTATTTATAAATTTTATTTGTCTTACATAATTATTTTGTGTGCTTATATCTTTGATTTTTTTATCTGATTATATAATAATAATATTAACTTTTCTTCTGTATCTTATTAATATAATTAAAAAATATTTTTATTAACCTTTTTATATTATAATATTATCTCTTAATAAAAAATATTGTAGTATAGTTGCTATTCCATAATAAATTTACGTAACCTAATTTATAACTATCACAGTTATTAGGCTAAGAAGTTTTCAAATGATCCAATATTCGCAAGAACAGTAACATTTCCAGTTTCGTAGTGGCAAAGTAAATCTCGCGGAGTTTGAAGCATGACGATCCTTCACCTTCGACTACACTGCATCCCCGATGATAGAAGGTCATATGTTCTCCTGTCAAAGTTCAAAAGCTTCGATCCAACTTTGAAGTTTCATTGTCATCCATTACCGTTCAATCTAAGAGTTCTCTGGTGTGAAATCGCGACTGCGAAGAATGACTGAAAGAAACTTTCTGCGATCGAACTTTAAATTATTCACAATTTAATGTCTTAATGTTCTCGCGAATATTCATTTATAATAATGATTAAAACTGAAATTTGTCCATTTTGCACTTTATCAAGAATTTTTATACCAAGATTAGTACTAAGGGAATAAAAGAAATGATATTATTTTCTCGATCTTAAAAGAAAAGAAACTGTTTTTCATTTCCGTTCATTTCCTTTTTGTATGTTTTAAAAAAACTGACTAAAAGTAATCTATTAAAAGCTGAAGCAAGGCACCTAATGAGGCCATACACATATAGTTAACTCTACTACAACATGTATTTTCCGTAAAACTAAAATATCTTTCTTTGTCAATGCTTCGAGATCTGACAACTCTATTCTCCGCAAGCTTGCGTTTTGTCGTTTTATTCAAACTGCGATCAATCGGTAAATCTTTTCTCTCTTTCTGCCATCGACCATACCAGAAACTACTGATAGTCGAATATCACGACAGAATCAAAAGCTTCTTCAATTTTAAAACATCGTAAAAGAATAATTGAGGTACTTCTTGGTAATAATATAAAGTTGACAATATGAGTTTTCTTCTTCGAGGATTCTAATACTTTTAAAAGGCGTTGATCCATTTGATTCAAGAAATTGACATTTACGTAAATTTATCTGTATCTTTATGTCAAATATGTAAATGACAGAGAATATTAAAAACTATAATGCCAAGCAGAATTACTGGGAGAACACTGGCTTATTACGCTCGGTACCTCCCGTCGACTGCGATTAAAGATCTTTTAATTAAAGTCCAGACGATTTTCCATAAAGTTCCGACGTTTTCCTTGCGATTATTCGTCATTTAGAATGAAAAACTAAATTAGATCGCCGCGCGCGACAATACACCTATCGAATCGATCGCTCGCTTACAGAATGCGTCTGCACCAAAAGAATTAATTTAAATTCCTTTAATTAGACAAAAGTGCTGCTTCAGCGCTCGCAAACGTAGTTACGTTTTAATTACTTTTCTTCGAACAAAAAGAGACTATGACACGTAATCCAAGGAAAAAGAATAAGATTGCGATTAGATCTGTGATTTAATTGATGAGCGCTGTAATGAGATTATACACAATTTCGCGCTTTCAGTTTAAAAATTAGAAGTGAATTAAAATGTCTAATACAACCGTTTGTCTTAGTAGACTAACGCGAGACGAATGGTTCGAAAACTCGTGAAGTTGTAGATAAAAGAGAGCACGAGGTAATTGCATTTGCATATGAACTTTGCAACCCTCCGCGGCGCTACCGGACGCATCGATCTGATGCGTGGATGACCATACATATTGCATTTAAATAGAATTTTTGATAGATCTCTCCTTCGAGAATAAATATGGCATGCCATAATATACACAGAAATAATAGATTAAAAAAATTAAAATTAAATTATAACTATAATTCAATATACAGGATGTTTCAGACTCGTCGTACTTACTAATAATAGATTTTTGAAGTCATTTTGAAATAAAAATTCTAATTCCAAAATGTCGAACTTATAATTGTTAATATTAATATAAACATTACGTAAGTAAAGATAAAATTACTGATATTTCTAATGATATTTATTATTATGCTTAAGAAAAATGAAAATGAACATGAAAATTTTTATCTTAAAAAGACTTTAGGGGTCTGCCATTAGCAGGTGGTACGTCAAAACACTCTACCCAAGTAACATAATCTGACTGATGTTTAGCTGACTGCGATAGCAAAAATGTAGTATTATAATGTCCTGCCAGTCTTAATTGCCAAAACTATTTTAGTTGTATTAGTAGTTACTAATAATCGATTATGATAGCTAACAGAAAATCGCAGCCAGCTATTTTAACTGCGCAGGCAGTAGAATAGCTGTGACAGCTAACAGAAAAGCCTAGAAACTTTTGCAATTGTTTTGATAATCCACACTAAAGTTATTTTCAGATCTATATTTAATTTTTTAGATGTTTTAACAAAATTATTCGTAGATAAATGATATATTCGTAAATTCATAAATATTGTATGTAAAGAAATGTAGCGTACGCGAACGGATTAATTGTATCATAAAAAAAAAACGAATTTATATAAAGCCAAGCTCGGAAATACGTAAATGAAAATTCGAAAGCCACAGTGACTGCGTAAAATTATAGTTCTTTATGTATACAACGATGATTGTTCCAATCACGATATAAATAATACGAAAATATTATTTATGTAAATTATTTTAATCAAATCTCAAACTCGCTACACATAAATAATCAAGTAAGTAATATCGTGGATGCGAGTACACGAAATTCGCAAATGAAACGATATGTAAAATGGCACTTACCCAAGCTGAATCCGGAATCCTTCACGTGGATGACCACCATCGGCATCAGTACCATCACAACGAGGTTTATGACATGGAACACCATTCCCGTGCCATGAGCTATGATATCCTGCGACAGAACATAAAGAGTTACAACAGGAAGTGGCTTGCATACAGTGCGTATAGCATACAACATTACGTCGTCGACGTAAAATGACGGCGGAGGAGCTAAACTGATGGACGCAGTATTTTACAAGCAAATTCTATATAATAAGCATTTTCTTTAACAAGTACAAGCTACTTAATGCAAAGAAGAATTTACAATTTATATTAGAAAATATTAAAGTATTTCACGGTGAATTGACTGGGAAACGAAAAAATTTGAGAGAAATATATATCTTGATAAAATGTCTTGATACTTAAATTACATCTAAAATTTATATAATACATTTTTGTCGTTTGCATTTCATTGTAAGAGATTTGAATTATAAAGCATCGTTAAAATATAATATCAGCTATCTCATAAATACTGAAATACCACACTTCTAATAAGTTACATTCTTCATTTTTTTAAAACTATATCTTTATAAATATACTTTAAATTAAATTACGTGAAACATGCACATATTTCAATAAATAGCTCATATATGATAATTATAGATAATTATAGAAGTTAATCGTACAAGTAAGGAATCATCAAATATTCACACAAAACGATCGCACTAAACATTTTGCCGCGATCACAATTCGAGAAATAATACGAAACAGAGAGCAGTCTAACTCGACAATTATCGAGTGAATAACAACGACTTTTCGTAACACAGAACACCGAAACTACAAGTACCAAGGTGAAGGTCACGCGCCAACCATTCCGAAAGATTGCATAGCAAATGAATGATACATAACGGCTTTGTTAAATTCAGCTTGACGTATTAAACTTTTCCTAGAACTGTTCGACTCAACGTCCGTTATACCGTGTCGCTTCGTAGCCAAGGGCATCCCTATTGTCATTCATGACGCGAGACTCGGATGAGTAGGTAGTGCCGCGAACTGCTCCGTGTGTCGCCATTATCTTTCGAAACGACAATTTTCGAGACGTGAGAAAATCCGATTACTTCTATAAACATATCGCGATCATTTAATTGTCATTATTAACGTGAATATAAGCATATCGAGATACAACTGTTCAAAAAAATATGTATACGTATATCGTGCATTTTATCGCAGCAGAATTAAAATGATAAAGAATGGGAATTTTAATTTATGCTTTTTTACTCACATTTTGTTTAATTATGCATTGTGATATCAGTAGTTAATTCTTTAACATAATATTTGTTTATTCAAATACATATATCTTGTATTTTCGTTGATATATAATTTTCGGATTGACGAAAGAATGACATATGGAACGTTGGCTGAAATAAGTCAGTTAAAGCATTCGTAATTCAATAGTATTTATGATGAAAAAACACATAAAGAAAATTTCTTTAAATTTAATAAATGTAGTCATTGGAATAGTCCAACAAAATCGATTCTTTAAATTAAGAAATGCAATTGATTACATTCAAGTTAAATTTTTAGGATTAAACAGTTTTCGTTCAAAATTAAATTGTTCCAATGAAATAAATATAAATAGGAATTTCGCATCCAAATAAATCTTTCCACCTGTGTACTATCTCCAAGTTATACATCAATTATACTAAAACAATTTTTACAAGATATTGTATTAAAAGGCATTCTTCGACAAACATTTATCAAAATTGATTTTAAATACAAGAAGCAGAATAAATTTATTTTTATAAAATATCAAATATTCATGCGATATTTGTTTTTGTATTTTGTGGTGTATCGCTGTGTTACAGAAGATCGCCTTCACATAATAATACTCGAACAGATAGTGATAAATCTATATAGCGTTATCTATCATTTTTCGATTTCTATAAATAATTAGCAATTATGCATTAAATGTTTTATGTGATAGATAGTTACGTACGCTCGATATTTTTTTTGCGAGTATTTTTATTTGTTAATTCATATCCTTCCACAGATACATTTTAACGCGACGGAAAAGCTCAGTATCTAAAAGCTCAACGAAGCTAACGCTACCGATTTAACTGAATAATGAACCGCAGCCAGTTTGTCGTGACGCGTCGCGTTCGGAAATGGCATGCAAGTAATCAGATTAAAAGACTTTTTCTAAGACCCATTTGATTTCCGACTTATTTGTCGATTTAAAGTGCAGATTCCCAACGAGCTATGTAGGTATTTTATCACGGACTTTATAAACAGAAATGCCGCGTACAGTGTTGCACGAAAACTTTTACTTATAATTAATCCGTCGTAATTATTTATACCTAATCGTAATTATTCACGAGTGTTTTTCGGTGAGTGCCACATGAAGAGAAGACTACAACTTAAATATCCTTAGAGGAGGAGGAGAGGCATCAGGTGCCGACGGGGTAACCTTGGGGTAAGTAATTTATCATTTATATAAATTAATTATTAATAATATTAAGCATTTATTTGTTTATTTGATTTAAGAAAGATCAGAGAAAAAGAATTTGGTACATAAATTCTTAAAAACTTGTATTTAAGAAAAGTTTTTCTTTAAATTACATATGCTAAACATTATTTATCTATTTAAAAAATAAATATAAAATTTGGCACGTACAATAATTATTTTAAAAAATATTAATTATCTTTTGAATTCTGGTTTAATTTGAATATTATATTCGTATGTTATAGAATCATTGTAGTCAACATAGCTGATAACTTCGTCGCTGCGCATCGATCGGTGAGTGTACATGTAATAAAATAATTTTCTTTTACTGATATAATGGATTTATGAAAAAAATTGTATTAATTATGATATTTAGATGAATTTATATATTTAATTAATATAATATTACCAATATAATATTACAGATATATATAAATATAATGTATGACATCGTATCCGTTATCTTAAAATAGAGAAATTCTAAGACAAATTAGATTACTAAATTCAGATTATTATTTAATCTTGAATGTACTATCACTTATCATTTGTGCGAGTACATCCTTTCATAAAGGAATATATTTATGCGAAGACAAAACTCGTAAAGAAAAAATTAGGAATCATTATATTGTTATAGTTTATATTGCATTAAGCGTATCAATTAAGAACATTATAAAAATATAATATATTAATAACAAAATTCGATCCGTCACGGAACTTTTTTAATAGCCACGAATTTTAGTTACATAATAAATTTTATTAAATTTAAAAAACTCACAAATAATAATTATATGTGATCGTAACAGTCTATCTTATAACGTGCCAATTTTGTTCTTATATTTTGCCAATTAATAATTAAATTTATGTCAGTTAAAATAATTTATGTTAAATGACGTGAAATCCAATTTATATTTCATAGATACGGAGAATAGTTTTATATTAGACCAAAAGGCCACTGTAATGATTTTGTTACCTATAATGACAAATATTTTGTAAAAACAATATATATATATATATATATTTAAGCCCGATCGCGGTCGCTTGAAGGAGGGCTTTTCAAAATGTAGATTTTGATTTTTTTACTGAAAGCATTGAATGTTGTTACAATCGATAGTTAATATCCTTATTCGAAGACAGGCAGACTCCTATACACTTCAGAAAGGTGCAAGGAATCGCCATACTGGATCAAAGTGGTACATTTAAAAAAAAAATTTTTTTTTAAATCGATAACGACAAGATTGAATTTTTGTCTACTACTTAATATTAATTATCGAGAAATATGATTCCTATACCTTTTGGATGGCCAGCGACCTATCCAAACATGTACAATTTTCTTATTCCATGTAAAATTGTACGTATTTAGGTAGGTTTCAGTAAAATGCTTTCAGTAAAAAAATTAGAATCTGCAAGATTTTGAAAAACCCACCTCCTCTTCAAGCAACCGCGACTGGACTTAAATATATATATGTATTGTTTTTATGTTTTACATGAAATAAAAGATTACCTACTTCCCATACTTATCGCTATGGATACATATACAAAATCATTCTTTTGGTCTATATATAAATTTTTTTATATAAAAATGATTTGTTTCAGCGCATTCGTAGCACCGTAAAGTTTTATAAAAATAAATTGCGATCTAAGTATTTTAAAACAAGAATTTTCATGACAATTCTCAGAATAAGCTATTAAATTATTTTATGATTACGGAATATATCGTATAACTACGAAAGATTATTCATTTAGTAAATATCCGTGTAAACAATTTAATACTACGAGAAACATTGCAAATATTATGAAACGTGCAAAGATAGCGGAAAATTATTATGGTTATATAAACTCTGCGCTGATATATTTATAATTTTGTATTTCATTAAGTAAACAACCATGTTTCTCTGTTTGGGCTTTCAACGTGCTCAGTTGCAAATGCACGGGATTCTGATGGGCGTAAATCATTGACACGTTGGTATACATAATATATTGGCAGTAAAATGTAATTTGCCTTTATGGTGAAATAAACAAAAACTTAAATTAATTCCGCAATTGATTTATTTAAATTTGTGTATCTCTCTTATTACGATAGAAATGATGGATTGATGAAATTCAACTAAGTTATTAATAATACATTTTTATAATCTTATATTCAAAATGAAAAAGTACAAATGCTTGATTCTTTGTAGAAATAGAATTGAATTTCCATAAAAATATCGTTAATATGTAGAGCTTTATTTTCGTTTAAAATTACTTTTGAATCCAATACACATGTTATATGTATATGCATATATAAAAACGTTCATAGCATCTAAAAGGGCGCCATTTTTATATAGCAAAGGGTAGAATTATAAAGAGCAATAACATGAATGAAATTATTGCGAATATGCAAAACGTGAGATTAATTATCAGAACAAAGTGTGTTACAAAGGAGGATATAAATCACGGTCATCGTCACAACGCTCACAATATTGAATCACGGTATTTCATCCGTGTAATAGCACAGTTGGCTGCTGTTATAGGATTCAATAAAAAATTACACCCGTCCGGGACAAAAGGTTAATTATTTAAACGCGCTGTCGGACCCGTTTGACAAAGTATCGCATGAGCGTGATTTATCACCGGCAAGTTATTATGGCGCGGAAACAAACACTGACGCTCGCGGTGAGAAACATTCGCTCGCCCGGAAAATATTTCGCTTCCGCGTCGCGCACTGCAGGCCTGACTGCAAAAACTTTTTGTTTTATAGTCTCATACTTTGCGAAGTTTTGTATCTGAAGTAATTACCCTTAAAGACTAACGGTACATTTCATAAAGAATGCAGTTTTACAGTTCCTTCGGAACTCAGTTGGTGAAGGATGCAGAGGAGATTCTTAGAGAACTGTTAAAAAAATTCCATCGGAAGCGTGTTGTTTAGCAAATTTTATATTAATTAATAAATCATTAGAAATGATTTTTAAAAACCTGTTATATTATATATTTATAATATATTCAAGTCTATAGAATATATAATCATGATAAAATGTAATTTTAAATGAAATCCACGAAAGCCAACATGAATGGAATTATGTAAAAAATATATATATTGATAATTAAATATTAAATATAACAGATATTTCAATCCTTTGTTGAGTCATCTTCAGTATAAGATTAACAAAATAATAAAAATTATTACGCGTACATTGGATGTAACAAAATTGATAAAATTTTTTTCGATGTGTTATCAAATTGTGAAACTTTATGAATATCATGTCTTAAAAATTATCAACAAACGTCTTTAATATTTGATAGAATACCAATATGTCCTAAAAATTATCAACAAATGTCTTTAATATTTGGTAGAATATTAAGTGTGAGTCAAAATAATAAAAACTAAAATATATATTAAATGGTTATTTATATTATCATAGTTTATAATGTACAAAGCAATAAAAATTTATATTTGTAATAAGATGATGATTTGAACTAAACGCATAAAATAAAAGTGTACAATTATTTTATGAAAGACCGACGAACAAATATCTGTATTTAGTTTTTATCAATACATATATTTTTTTACACAATTTCAGTACTGGCTTTCATGGATTTTATATATATATATATATATATACATATATATGTATATACATTTGAAGTATATTATTTTATTTTGATTTAAAGCCATTGTCTTCACACTCTATTATAAATCATAATTTTTTTCAATTATTTAAAATTGTGATTTGATTTGACAACCCTAAAACTTAATAAAAATTTTATCAATACAAAACAAAGAGTGCAATATATGCATATCTAAAATAATAAAACTCAAAAAATATGTAACGGATAAACGGTATCACATGAATTGAAAATTAAAATCCACTCGTGATGATCACCGAGCATCGAATGAAATCGTGGAAAATAGAAAGTATGTTTTCCGGTTAAATATTTATTGAGCGCTTGACCCAATTATACTGTACAAAAGAATATCATAAATTTGATATGAAGATAGATGTATATTGATGTATATTTAAAAATTTATACAAATCATTACGTTCCTGTACAAATAACACAATAAAATCAGCAAAAGCACACTAAATCGTGAAGTTTTTTAATTAATAACAAAAATTATTAACAATAGAATTTTTTGTAAATATAATTGTATAGTAAGACTTAAAGAAATGAGAAAATGTAATTCAATAATAATATTAATATTTTAAAATGTAAATATTATTGTTGAAACACTATTTCGTTAAATTTATAAATAAGAATTATTTTATTAATATAATTATTTGAAATATATTTACTTACGTTATCTATTTACTAAAGCTAAGTACAAAGCATAAATATGCTGAATAAAGCCTGGACTCAATGTTCCGAAAATGCATACATTTATTATGAAAGTCGTCATCATATCTTCACTAACGTGCCGCATATCATTGTCACAGTTGACACGGCAGTTAAAAAATGCAACTTGCAACCAAACGTGACCAATAAGTTTTCCATGCCATCAGATAACTACGTGTTTAAATTATTAAACGGTACGAATTGAACATGCAGGTCGCATAATAAAACTCGACAATTTCATTCGAATAAGAGCGATTACATAAATGGTGAAAATACATGCGAAAACGGGAAATAAGTTATCTGCGTGCGATATGTTATAGTTCTGAGTATTAATTCGCTATATATTATTCATAGAGGAACTGTGCACTTCGTTCTGACCGAATTATTCATACAACGTTGTAATTATACGTTCGTCATTAGCCGAATTATTAGTCGATTAGCGGCTGACGATTAATCAGTGAGTAATTATTGCGTGCGCTGGCGTGGTATCGGCAATAGCGTTTGTATATCAATGGATTTCATTTCAGAAAAGGAGATCGGCAAATTGAGTTCGATGCTTGGACAGACATTGTGAATTGTATCGAGCTGATTATACATCACGTTAAGTAATTGCATATGTACGAAGGCATTTATATATCGTTGTATCCCATATACAAGAGAATATTAATGTGAATATAAATTGATATGTACTTGCCAAAATTAATTATTCTTAACTTGATAGATTGCTGTTTCTAATATTGTAATTTTATTGAAGTTTTGTTATGCAAAATAATTGAAAATTTATGTCTTCATCCATGATTACTTTAATCTAGGACAACTTTTCGATTCACATTTGATCATCGGAATTGCCATATAACGTAATTAATAATACATCTACATTATGATTTAAGCGTTTATAATGAATATGTAAGATAATAAATAATGATTGCATATGACGCTCCCCGTGCAATTTTCATTATTCATTTCCTTACATTGTTGTTAATTTACGTGATGACTAGAATCGACAACTACACGCAGCAACGATAATCGAACGTTTCAACAGCCGGCGATCTTTACGACAGGGTGATAAGGGAACAGTGTGCGAGAGATTCGATGTTAAACCCCTGCCGGTATTATCGGTGTAGATAAAGCACTATGTATGGCACCGTCGACTTTCACCGGGAAAAATATCGCCGCGTTTATCTGCTAGCCGAAGGATCGTCAAATCGATCGAATTGATTTGTCCGCAAACTTCAATTGAGCAGTAACATTCGTTATAATGATCGTCAAAAGAGACAGTAAAAAACCATCATTACTAATCTGCGATGACATAATTATTATAAAAGAGCATCGTTTAGTTTCATTTATCTTTAATGATAAAAATTGATACAATATTTTATACTATATTGTAGTTTTATATTATATTATACTATAGTTCAAACAAATTAGTTTTACATCGTATTTTTATCGATGCAATTTATCAATAAAAAAATATAGTACTAGATAGTAGATAATATTCATAAAAGAACCCTCAAACTGAATAAAAAAAGTAAGTTTAAATATTTTACGATAAAATGTATAAACATAGCAAACAAGTATATTTTTCATCATGACAGATTAGAACAATTTGTGAAATAAAATATACTCTTCTTATTGCCACGAACACACAGCAATGTTTCAGAATATTTCACAGAGGTGGGCTCGACAGTTCATCGACAGTTCACCAAGCAGAAGCTCAAGGAAAGGGAAAATGCAATAAATGTCTCCCCAGTTTCAGTACTTTTCCTTGGTTGTAGAAAGTTACTTTTCGCGAGTTCCCCATATCATTATATTATTTAGTTCTCCGTTCCTCTACAAAAAAAAAAAAGAAAAAATAACGAGTCAGAGGTGAAAAGCGTGCAATGTATCTCTCAGTTTCTCGTATTTATTTCTCTTTGACTTTGTCTTTCCCTTTATTTCTGGTTGTTCTCTTCGATGCTCATTGCGGGTGTTACAAGAAGCGAAAAAGCGCACGAACGAGAGATGACTTTCCTACGAGTCAAGAATTCTCTTTCTCGTTTTTGATTATCTAGGACTTCATGCAACTTGAACGCATTCATTTCCGAAGAACGCGAACGAATTTAATAGAATGCAATTGCTTGCTTATTACCCAAGTCATTGCTCTGACTTCATAAATCTATGTTAAACAAGATATAATTTAATTAATTAGACTTGTTTAAGCATATTTTAAAAAATAGCATAAATATCAACATTTTAGGAATATTTAAAAAGGTTCCTTAATTATATAATCAAATTTATAATAATAAATATAATATGAATAATATTTTCACTTAAATATACATTTTGTTTTCTTAATATTTTGTTCTTCTCTTTAATTCATAAATATGCTCTTTAAGATACGTGTATAGCTTTGAATAAAACATAATATCGATACAGATTAATAAAAATCTGATTACAGTGATTATCTCATTAATTATAGAGAGAATAAATAAATTAATCAACGTGAAATTTCACAAAGCTGTTGGTGATGTAACCTCGCCGATTTTTTTTTTATTTCCAATCGATACAATGCAAAAGCGTCGACGCTATTAGGGGCAATAAATTACAATGTAACGCCTCCCTTGTCGAACGAGCTGCGGTATCGCGCGACTATCGTTCAGTCGATTACCCGGATATTGGATTTGCTCACTTTCCGCTCGTACGACCCTTATACATATGTATACCAAAATATTTGGAAGAAAAATTCACTCACCACAGACAGTCCTTTCTCGATCAGCAGACAAAGGCCCACCGGCACGGTAGAATCTGCAAAACAAATAAAACGAAAGAGTTCGTTTATCGATCATACGGCTTTACGTCGCTTTCTCTTCGCAAATTTGTCGCTTCCTTCTGTTCTGTCGCTGTCATTCTCTTCTTTTAGAGAGAGAGAGAGAGAGAGAGAGAGAGAGAGGGAGTTTTTGCCTTCCTTTTCTCACTTTTTTAAAATCAGCCGAATGTCGAAATGTGCAGCCGGCCGGTCCCGGCCGAGGGGAAGAGAGGAAGTGACAAGGGCTTGTCACTCGGAGTGACGATAGAGTGAGAGAAGGGTGAAGAGAAAGAGCAAGAGGAGGAGAGGTGAAGGCTGCGCAGCGAGGATAAACGCCGCTGGTGATCGAGAGCGTCGCTCTCGATGCATTCGGTACGGAGGACATAAAAAAAGGAAGGAAGAACCGATATCGAGCTAGCAGCGACGAAAGCGTCTCGTCGATAAATCATCCAAAATAGCACTCGATATAAAGCGGAAGTACGATTGGGCGCCGAGCCCGACGTACGCGCACACGGAGCTGAAAAACAATATCGACTCCTATTCTGCGGAATAAGAACATGTATATTATGTAATCATTTATTCGTCTAAATTTTTATCGCAGATCATCTGCGTTTTATTGCTGTCTTTCATTAGTACACAAAGAAAATGTTACACTCTGAAGTTGCAAGACGAAATTTGTAGACATCAATTCCATCAATCAAAACAACCTTTATAGTATTAATTGAGGAAACAACACAATGACAGATTTTTAAAAAATGTTTTTATTTGCATAACTTTACTAAGAAGTCATTGTAAATCGTAATTAAAAGAATATTTTCTCTAAGGAAAAAAATTATTTTTTTTCCTTAGAGTTCTTAATTTTTCTTGAAATCTAAAAAATTATTTTCGAAGTAATGAATTTAATTCAATACTAGGTTAAAATTCGATATGGAATATTCACATAAAGAAAATTTCTGATATTCTTAAAAAAGAATACGTTTCTCGATGTATAACTTTTAACAATTTAAAAT
>Ga0157364_1003868_pt1 | contig 14716 bp, 4 predicted proteins | sample AttsexASBM2_FD_111476 | JGI IMG/M metagenome (GOLD analysis project Ga0157364, IMG submission 111476) | Fungus gardens microbial communities from leaf cutter ant in Ribeirão Preto, State of São Paulo, Brazil - Atta sexdens ASBM2 | ecosystem: Host-associated > Fungi > Mycelium > Unclassified ... | reverse complement strand
GAGATAATAAAATATATATTAATTGTTGAAACAAAATCGAACATTTAAATGACATATATATTTTTAATGTATAATTTAATAATCTACATGATAAAAATATTGATAAATTGAAATGTTTCGATCTCCCATTATTATTAATGTTAACTGTTAATTTTAAATTAAGAAATTTGTTCTTGTTTTTTTATGTTTAGAAGATAATTTTTACAATCGGTTGTTTTTTAATTTTTTAAGAATTCTGATTTTTTCTGTTAAAAATATTATCTTCCTATTTTTTATTAATTTTTTTGACTTGCTGAATAACGTATCTCTCAGTAACTTATATATTACAAGCAATATTTATTATATATGAGTATTATATCTGAAGCTTGTGCGCGAGAGAAGTCTCTTCATTTTGTAGATTCGTAGGAGATTTTTAATTTTCTTTCTAAAATTCAATTTGAAAGGCTTTCTCTAAAATGGCTGCAAAAATAATTAGAGAATTGTTGTTATTTTTTTATGTTTTGAAAGTAATTTTTATAATTGTTAAATATATATTTATAAATTTTTATTATTGAAATTACTAATTTCAATATTATAACAACTTTATAACATTGTCGATTCTGTTTTTGTTTGTTGTTTTTTAATTTTTGAATTTATTTGTTCTTATTATATATTGAATGACATCAATTAATTCGCTTCAAATACGAATTTACTGCAAATGCAGTAGCATACCTGTTGCTGATTCTCTCGCTGTGTGGTCAGACGTGCTTCGACACACTGTCGGGTTTCAAGAAATGCCTGTCTTTGCGCCAATTCCCGTGGGTGATGTGTCAGTGCGCCGGCTACATTCGTCCCGCCGACTACCACGATCGAGCTTAGCAACTAAAATAGAAATAAAGTTGTACTGTTAGACTACAAGCTAGCTCAATTCGATTAGCATTTTTTTAGTGTTTCAGATCTCGAATTACTCTCGATCTTGCATTAATTTGCCGTTAGCTCTTCCACACGTTTTTAGAAAATTAGAGTCTAATGCTATTAATATTAAAAAACATTAAACATTAAGAAATTATTTATAAGCAAACGCTTTCTAATATTGCTTTAAAGTATTCCTAAAGTAATGTATTAGAAACAATAAACTACAATAGTACATGTTTTTAAAAAAAATTTGAAAACAGATTTTAAAAAATAAAGATTTCAAAAAAAATAATTCTGTATTTTTTTATATTTATTTTTATTTGGTATTTTAATATCAAATTCTTTTTTTTTTTGTAGATTACAAACATAAGAAACGATTTAAATATTTAGAAATTTAATAAGAAAAAGTACAAAGTATATTTTTATTTTAATAATTTAGAATATCTTGCGATGTTTCTTAAAAGATTGATAATTTCCAGTCTTCATAAAACATAAGAAATATCCACAATGAGGCGGATAATTGTTTGATTGTAAAGAATCGTATGCGTACTCATGAACGAGGATGAGGAAGAACCAATGGATTATGAGTGTCACAAGATGAGGATCGTGAACTAGGCTGCTAAGAAGAGTTTTAATGCCGGATCAGTGACTATAAGCCGGGAATCGGATAGAAAAGAGCGTAGTCGGAAGAGAAAGTTTAATATTGGATTAGAGAAAAGTGGAAGGGTGGAGATTAAAGGAAAGAGACTTGAGAAGGAGAAGGATGAAGAAGAATCTTGCAAGCCTTGAAGGATATGGAAAAAGCATTACAAAGGAAATAAGATTATACGAGTGTTAATTCAATAACATAATTGTGATTTATTATAACATGAGATTCAGCCGCTGGCTGAATAATGGATAAATTGTACTTTTAATGTTGTTTTTCTCTATTATATTATTTAAGTTATATAAAACATACATATCAAATTTAATGATAAATCACAGTTAAATATAGCCCGAGGATATACATATGCATTAATTCGACGGGTAATATTTGTAACTTTTTGTCGCTAACCCGAATTCGCTTGTCACTGTCACGTTTGACAATATTTGGTTTGGGGCCATACTGACTGACGAATATTACATGCGTGATGGATTTTATTTTACCATTTGTGTAAAGTCTACCTTTGCGGATCAGAATCAATTTGGCCCTTCGGCTCTTTCGATGCTGATAAAAACGCATGTCGATGCGAATCCCACAATCGATGAATGCATGTACGAATGACTTTGTAAGCCGTCGACGTTGCTCACGATTCGGTCGGCTTTATTGATGGCAAATTTTCTCGCGACACACGTGCAGCTGCAATGATACACGTGCGATATACACCCAGCACGTTGTATCATGCACTTGCGACATTTACAGACCTTGTCAAATGCAGTGTGAATTGTATGACAAAAAGAATTGAGCAACGATAGGATAAATATATTCATACAAATCAATGCAGACGTAGAATTGAATTTACGCAAATTGCAAATTTCGCAAAGAAAACGAGAAATGGCTTTCGCGATATGGATTTTGGCAAGATGGAAAATACGAGATGTGAAAGCAGGATGGAAGAAAAGAGATTTATTAATGTTACAAATGTTTTTTAACAATCTCCATTATCATTATTGTGTGTCTCTGTAATTGCACAGCTTGGGGGACATAAGCTAGAAATTGTGGTATTCACATATTTCATTTTTATTCAAATTTTTTTAAATGTCGCATTAAAATATTACGAAAAAAGGGAGATTAAAGAAAAAATAAATGGTAGTGAAAAATTTATTAATAAAACTGACAAAATTATTTGTCATCATACAATTAGTTAAACAATCATTCGGTTAAATTTATTATAGTTTCATCAATCACATGTCTTTTCTTTATTTCTTCTCTTCTTTTTCCCTATTTGAGAGCTTACATTTAAGCTAGTATTGTGCGAGATTGCGCGATCTACATAGATTATCAACGTAAAGTGCAGGAAGTTCGAATAGGAAGCGATAGACAAACACGTGTTTCGTTCTTGATAAATATCTCTTGCGTGGGTTCAGCTCCCGATTGACATCGCTCTTATTTTTAGACTTCGAGCCCTAACGCGCTCTCGTTACACGATTCAATAAGCACAATGTGAAATGGAAGAGGATTAACGGCAACCCTCACTTTCTTTTTCACGCTATGATGGCAAGATGGGTATTTAAGGGGGTGACGGCTTTGCGGCGAAAATCGATGGCTTGGCTTCGGAGGAATCAAAAGAAACGCGACGACGTGAGACCTCGTTTCGATCGACACTGACGAAACTCGTATCGGTCAATATTTAAATAAACTCTTGTCAATATTCATTGCAGCATACGTGAAGGCTTCGCCACAATGTACTTAGTCCCTGAAGAAACTTGTTTTTCCAACTTTTAGGCTGACACGCGCGCTCCCCTTCTCCAAGTTTCGTCGTTTCTTTAGCAAATGAGATCTTAAAAGTGTTATGTATGTCTTGATGGAGTGGCTGAATTTGCCATAGAATTTGATCGCATGGAAAATGATAAAATAATAAAAAGTAAAAAAGCTTCTCTTTTTTAAATTTAGAATTCGTTGACACATTAATCAATTTAAGGTAATTGCGTATTAACCTTCTGAAGACATGTTTTTGATTGACTTTTTTATTTTAAGGGCTAGAACTTTTTCGTCAATGTCATGAAGTTGAGTGGCAAAAAAGATGGCGTCAGTGTCAAGTCCCTAAAGGAGCCTCCGGGCTTTTACAGGTTAAAGTATTTTTATTACATGAAAGTCATCAACTAATTTCTCAGTTTTAACAAATAACATGAAAGCGATTGAAAAATAAATATCAAGAAATTATCTTTTTTTTTTTTAAGCAAAATTCTATTATATTATAAAAAATTTAAAAAAAATTATACTTTAAAAAGTTTAAAAAAGATATTAAATATATTATTTATATTTATAAAAGCCAAATGGCTCTTATATTCCTTTATCGAATTTAATTTAGACTTTATTTAGGTAGTCAATAAATTTGTTTACAATTATTATACTTATATATTTAATATATTTAATATATTGTATAAATATCTTTTTAAATATTTTTATCTTTACTGTATTCTTAGATATCTAAATAATATTAAACATCATATATGATTTCATTTTGCATAATATGAAGCTTATGCAATTGCTTATTGATTTGAGGGTTAATGTAAGACGCGCGTCAGGAGATATAATGAAGCTCCACTCAAAGGCATTAACATTATACATTAGCTGCGGGATTCTCTGAAGCATGATTGCGCAATTAACAGCTGAAGTTAAACTTCAGCTGCGATTTACCGGAATAATGATAATAGTGAAATTTCTCGTCTCTCCTTATACCAATATAGGAAAATTTCGATGCAAAGGGTGCGTTCTATCAAAGGGACTACTCGTTGAGTTTGCAGAGTTTCGAAGGGGCTTGTTGTAGCATACACAATTACACCAACCCTACGTGCATGGTCTTCCCATCTAATGAAACCCGAGTTCTGATGGGTTATTATCGGGACACCTTGTACAGTGGCTTGTATTGTACGCGGTTCTTTGATCTATCTTCATGGAAAGTGCACCGACTATCTACGATGGGTCGACCTCTTGTCCTACATGAATCTTCAAAAGGGATCATCGGATCCTCCGTGGAAATGCTTTGGTGGCCATATAACTTATTTGTAATCTTGGGCGGATTTATTCGCAACCACCTGTGGATCGCTATTGGACCCTTGAAATCCTTTCTTTTTACGAGCTACATTTTTCGACAGTATTTTGCAGACCTTTATGGCAATGTTCTTCTACGTAATCTGGTAAATCTATTGCAATTTTCTTACAAAGGAAAATACACTGAAAGAAAAGATTGATTGCTGCAACAATTTAGATAGTAAAATATGGCATTTTTAATCGGCTGCAGCAACCAGTTTTTGGTTGTAGCAGCAAATTTTTAGTTGCATTAATCTATCCGCAATGTCATGTATATGATTTCGATATATATATATATGTCATATTTTACTATCTACTTGTTGTAGCAATCAATTTTTTCTTTCAGTATTAATAAACAATTCAGATTAATTCCAGGAATACTGTTAGTATTATGAGAGTATTCAAAAGCTAAAAATATATATATACTTATGATCTGCACAGAAATCTATGTGAGACAAGTCTTTTTGTCGCATCTTTTAAAAAAAACTTTTTTAAAAATAAGGAGATTATATTTAATATCATTATCTTTTTTAATTGTTTTTAGGATATTCATACATCTTTGGAAGTACATTACATTGAAAAGATTAGCTCTTAATAAAAAAAAATCATATTTAATCTCTTTAGTCTCTTTAAGTTTCTTTTAAAATAATTTTATATTTTTATAGGAGAATATCATCTGTATCAAAATTTTACACAAAGATTTGTAAAGGAATGTAAAAATTACTTTTCTAAATTTGATTTCGTTTGCACATTGAAATGTCATTACAGATTTAAAATATTACATTCTTGTCTATTTCTGTACGTCTATTTATATTCAAACGTAGTATCGTACTACTGCGAAACTCCGATTTAGAGACAGAAAGAGGGGAAAGAGAGAAAGAGAATCGTTAACTTTTGGATGCGATAGACGATGCTTTACTTTCTGTCAATTAAAATTCTGCCAAGTCAGGATATGTACGCGAAAGTGCGGTTCTGAACTTAATTATTTAGAAAGTTATACATCAGTCTCTCTCAAGAGATTTGCGGCTTTCTTGCGTTATCCTCAGGTCCTTACGAATTTAAAGGAAAATTCTACAAGATCTTGTTAAATATTGTACGTCAGAAAAGCGAGCATAGATTTCATATAGCCAATGGTTAGAATAAAAGTTTGTAACATTATGAAATTTAAATAGCTGTAATTCCGTTAGAAATGAAGAACATTTAAAAAGATTATTTTAAAGCTTAAAATCTTTACTTCTGAAAGGTCACTAAGTCTTTTGAGTTTCTGTGAGTTCGGTTTTTCATAAAGAAAATTACGAGCTGGACAAAATGGAATATTTTCTTTTTATTTTGTAGTTCTGTCATGTGTTCAAAAAAGAAGTCTACGAACATTTTTTTTACTTTTTAAAGCTTGAAGTTTTCCTTACAAAATCATTTTTTTTAAATGTTTTACCTAAGATTTTTTTGTTATTGAGTTATTGTTGGCGATTAAATAAAAGACATATTTTGATTCTGTTCGTATTTCTGTTAAAAATAAACGTATCGCAATTTAAAAAAAAAACAGATTCTTAAAGCTGAAACTTTGCTTCTTTGAATAGTATAATTGCTAATTTAAAAAAAATGTAGACGTGATACAAATAAAATAGCGCTACGAATTTTTGTTAAACATGTGTATGTGTTTCACAAAAATACAGAGTAGTATTAGAAAGAAACATCGCCTCGGCTGATTTGTTCGCTATAATGGAGGTCGAGTTTTGCAGAAAGATTTAAAAAAGTGCACTGGGCAAAAGAAATGTCTTTCACGGCATATAATCAGGTGATTACTTTACATTCTGTACCGAGAGCGCTTTCACAAAGTTCGTATAACGGCCTTTGTAAAGAAATTGTATATTACTCGATGCAAAGGTAAAAGTGCATACGATATTGTTGATAACAAACAACAAGCAAGAATTTTAAGAAAGAAAGACAAGAGAAAAATATAAATTAATCGTGATATAATGATATAATTATAACATATGAGAAATCATAAAAATATAAAGATTTTCTTTTCTTTCAGGAATATTTACTATTTCCTCATTTAATTTTGTAATTTAAAACATATAAATTTAATAGAACAATTAATAATGTAAGTTATTAATAAATTTTTTTCAGATTAATTTTTTTAAGATTTATCTAGTGAATTACTAATATTTTAACTTTTTATTTTATTACAACATTTCAATTAATAATAGTACATTTCTTCTTGATTGACCTAAACATAAATAGTAAAATAATGCAATATTGGATATACAAGGTGATCATCAAATTATGGCCTATCCTGAGAAGGTTGAGTGTTCTAAACTTAGCCGAAAAGTCGTCACTTTACGATTTTTGTAATGGTATGAGATATTAATTACTAAAATCATTAATTTAGTAATAAATATTTTGTTAATTGCGTAAAATGATAGAGAACTTTTCGGCTCAGTTTAGTCCGCTTTACCTGCTCAGGATGGATGATGCCGTAATTTAATGACATTCTGTATATAGGGGTGGGCAAAATACGCAAAAATTGTATTTAAATATAAAATACAAAATATTCAAAAAAATTGTATTTAAATACAAAATACTCTCGAAAAAGTATTCAAATACGAAATACAAAATACTCTTAATAAAATAAAAATGTATTTAAATACGTATTTTAAATACATATTGTATTTCAAATACGTCTATTCCTGGCTGAAATACAACATTAGAGATTGTTCACCAAATATAAATAAAGATAAATGATGCATCATGCATATTATGCGTGAAATGGAACTTTAGATTGAGTCAACAATGGTGCGATTTTAACTTTCATAAAAAAATTTTACATAATTTAAAAGTATTTAGTATTTACAAGTTTAAAATACAAAATATTAAAAAAAAGTATTAAAATACAAAATACTTTCAAATAAAGTATTCAAATACGAAATACAAAATACAAAAATGTATTTAAATACGTATTTTAAATACATTTACTTCAAATATTGCTCATTCCTATATGAATGTAAATGTAAATAATAATTTGAATATTTAAAATGTTTATGTATAGTTTATATCATGATATAATATTCATCGTACCAGAATATTTAATAATTTTAATGTAATAATTATATTAATAATCTTCAACAAGCTGCAATGTAAGACGATGCAACAAAATAGCCGTATAAATTATTCCTTTTGTGACTAATTGGCATTAAATGATAGGTATCTTGTTCTCCGTTGATGGCTGTTCAAGTACTTGGATATAATGCCGCATCGATCGTCACGCATATCGAGTGTAATGATGATTTTAAAAGACATTTATTAAAATTATCAGAGATTCTATTATATAGGCGAATTGTATATCCAATTACAGATATCGAATAGAATTCCCAAATGGATGAGGCGAATAGGAACAATATTTTTCCCGTTGAATACATGTGTAACTCTCTTCAGAAATTCTTTTTATGGAGCACTCTCATTCAATCATATTTCCTGTTTCTGCTCGAGCGACGAAACCTTCTTGACTTCAAATACCAATTGAATTTTCTGATTTGTGCTCGCCGCACGATGAGTCTTGATTTCTTCCTTCTCTATCTTGTTGACATTTTGAATTTACAGCTTTTCATAAAATTTACGACTTTTTTTATAAATTTACAACGTTGTAATCAGAAATCACCACGTTGATAAATAGTATATTTAAATAAGTCGTTCGTTCTTAACGTTTTTAATTGTAACTTGAATGAAAAATCGCATACATAAATTGTAATTTTTAAACTAAGGCAAAGAATAAGAAAAATCAGATTTTTACATAAAATAAATTAATTCAAGTGTGTACATATATAAAATTTTATTAATAATTTTATATGTGCATATTAAATATGCACATATAAAAATGTATTACAGAATTATATTGTAGAGAATATATATAGTAAAATTCTATAATATATTTTTATTATTATGCAATAATTAATCGCGTTTGATAATCGCAACTCGGAATTGATGTATCGTATTCTAATTCACGATTTGAATAAAAATTCAAAGTATCCAATAATAAAATTCTACGAAAAATTTCTTCCATATCAGAAAAGTCAAATGTAAATTTATGAGGGGCTTACGAGGAACGCACAAATTGTCGCTCCGTATTCAGATTTTTGCTACTTGAACCATAGCTCTCGGCTGCACATATTCGCATCTCCACTACTGAAAGATATTCGCATTGCCAATCCACTTTCATTTCACATTTTTTTCTGGAATAAACATTTCTCGAAAAATCATAAAGCACAACTTGTTGGAAATATTTAATATATATATTGTCGTAATATTTTTTATTAATCTGCAACTCAATAAATAATTTTTTAAGTAGAGAAATTAAAACAAGATATATTTTTTAATGATTTATATAATATATATGTATATATATATATATATATATATATCTTTTTTATGGAATTTAAATTGTTTATGTTTAATTATTTATAAAAAATGTTATGATTTATATTTTATGTAGTTTGCATTTATTTAACAGAAAATATACTGCTTTTTTACATGTATTTGCTTTAACGTTTATACTTTACACTATCTTGACTTATTTTTATTGCAAGGCGATAGAAAACAGTGCAGAAATTTATGTTTGCTCGCAACAATCCGTTTAAATTTTTTACTACTGACTGTTTTCCAGTACATTTAAACGCTTGCTATTTTGTTCAGCATTCGTTGAGAGAATTGTTTCGCGCAATTAAGTCACACATTGTAATTAATTGCAACAATGGATTTTTCATCATCTTATGTACAAAAATCTTTATTACATTGCATAATAATTTGTTTCATATCTTAATTAAATCTTAATTAAAATTGCAATGGAAATTAAAATTTAATTTATTTATAATTTGACGTAAAAGAGATATAGAGAACAATATATAATACATATACTGTTAAAATAAAATGTTAATTTTAATATTTTGCATGTCTCAGAAAGTCTGTAAACGTCTTTAAGTTAAAATTAACATTTTATTTTTAACAATAGATAATAATTAAATATTTCATTATATATCTTTTAGTTCGATTAAGTAAAATTATTTTGTAGAATACATCAGTTTTTTATATAGTGCTTAATTTCTGTATCGTCACGTGACACAAGTTTCCTTCGTAACGAAACACGTTTTTCGACGTAGGCATTTTTACGACAAGCGATCCATCAGAGTTATCGATAAATCTGATGCAAGCGGACATTGCCATCTTCATGGCAACATAGTCGATGCATGTCGATGAAACGCAGTTTTCGAGACGAAAAATCACGTCTCTTTCATATCACCGTACATCGATGCTTTTACGTATTATATGTATTTGCATCTTTAATATATCGTACTGCGAATACCAGAAATAAAAAGAAAAGTCTAGAATTTCGATATTTCGAACTAAATTATATTTTCTAATATAACAAGATTATTACGTAGCTTTTTTTCGCTTTTCCATCACGTTTTTCAAATTTTGCTATTTGTGTTGTAAAAGAAGTTTACACATAAAGTCAAGATTTATAACTAACTTTTCATTTGAACGGTCAAAAATCTCCGTTTGCACGAGTCACCTTTCATCGTCGTTACGACATCACGATCGTGCGTGTATGAAAATAAATGGGAGCTTTCGGACAGCGAGGTGTGGCAAAAACGTACCGTGGTCACCACCGTTGAAAGCGGTTCGCGTGAAAAGGCACCATTTTTCAAACTCGTGGTTCCGTTGAAAAATGATAACTCGCGTGCAATTAAGTCTTTCCTAATTTTCGCCGTGTCTCGCCGAGAGCAGCAATTAAGCAGACGGCCTCGCAATGTTTTCCGTTTGTTCGCGTCATTAGAGCGTCGTCTTCATTGTCGTCGGAGGTTTCATTGCGGGGTTAGTTAGAACTGCATCAAACAAGAGTCGATCCAAAAGTCGAAGAGTGCCCCCGAGAGATATCGATTCGCTTTTTTCTCCATCTTCCGCCTTCGCGTTCATCGAGCCAAGGCACCCACAAGCCAAGACTTCCGTTTCCGACCCCGCGAGAACTTATCTCCCCGAAAGATGCGTGGTCGGACGAGTCCCGTGCACGTGATCGTCGCAGAATTCGCTCGAAAAAGGCTCATGTTTCGGCTTCTGAAATGGATATACGTGCCCGTCGTCGTTCATTATATGATTCGTTCAGATTGTCGTCGAAGATAAACAATTGCTTGCCCTGAGGATATTGTACGAGAAAACGGAAACATTGACACTTGGTGCAATAGTTGGGATTATTGTAGTTCTCTTTTATGAATTTAGCACGTGGCATGTTAATACTGATTGTAAATACATCGTAAACTATAGGGTTTATACCTTAATCGTTATTTATTGCGACTTTAAATTTTAATCGCCCAATCGCTTTTTTTTTTTAGGCTACATTTATCTCCGATATTTACTCCACAAAAGTCAGAAAAAAATAAAAGAGGTGAAAAGAGGAGAGAAATTATTCTGTTATATTAGTTAGCCTTTATATTATATTAGTATTGTGTCTTGATTCTATTTTATTGTTAATATTAATGAAATCATTATTAATTAAATTGAGTTGTCAATGTAGTAAGTATAAGTATATTCATGTATCACAACTTACATAAAATAATTAAAGAATGTAAATGGCTTAATAGTTATTTCGTGATACATAATAAAAAGGATATAGAGGAATAATAAAGGATGGGAGGCTATTTAGCTCTTGATTCTTTATTCAGCTCGATGTTTTATATGTTCCATTTTGTTTGAGATATACGGCATTTTTAGCGCGCGAGATTTATGTTCGGAGCACACAAAGTGTATAGATTAGATTCAGTGTATTAAATACATTTGTGCATTTTATGACATAAATCCTATATCATAACTTATAATATATGCAAAAGATTAGAATTATTACTTATTAATTTGTATAATACATATATTCAATATTTTTATTCCTTCGTAAATACATTTTAGAAATTATTACGTTACGTTTTATATCTTATTTCTAAGCATTATAAATTTTTCATGAGCCGTACAATCCACATGGAAAAAAAAAATGTTGCTGGTTACAGCTAATTCTGATTAGCTGAAATTGCATTAGCTATGAAATTTGCTAATACATATAAAGGATTTGCTGCTGTAGCTAATATAAGGATGTGATCGCAAAGTATGTATATCTATTACAGATCAATTTATTTAGCAGCATGAAATTAATTGTCACAATTATCGAATATGTTCGAATAAAAGAAAATTGTCTCTACCACAGCTAAATATGATTTGCTGGAACTGTATTTGCTATTAAATTATCTGCTACACAGAAAACGTTTGCTGTAATGATCAATACATCGACATAATAGCAAAATGCTTGTCTGTTATATAATGATAATATTTAGGCTTCATAACATAATGGAAATTAGACTTCGCAGATACGTCATTAGGTATCCATATATTACGACTAGAATTTAGCTACCACATGCAAATTTTTGCTGCTGCAACTGATCTTTTTTTTCCGTGCAACTACGATAGTTATATATTTTTACCCTTTTGGGATAGAAATGCAAGGGTTTTAAAAAGCTTTTTTAATATGAAGAATAGGTATTTATATTTTATTTTTTATAGTAGTAGACAATATATTGTTTTTATTGGTATAGTTTATTTTTCTTTAACATAATAAATAAAATACTTGATAAATTAAGTTCAATAAGTGCTGCATATATCCAAAGTTACCTTATTATGAGATTTCCGTCAGCTAATAATTTAGGTCAACTTTATTATAACTTAATTATTAAGATTTTTTTGTTTTCTGCAGTAATTAAATTGCCCGGTGTTTTGTATGAAAAAATTTCACGTATTTCTTATTTATAAAGACCGCTGAATCATCTCAATATCGACTGATCGTTTTATCTTGTAAGGCTTTTATCTTCTGCTGCCTTTAAAAGGAAATAAAGGCAGCAGAAGATAAAGGATTTTACAGAGAAACTTGATCCCAGGCCATAGCGATCGGATTTCCTGTTATGGGTTGTGTCGTAATTAAAGGAGTACTTACACCGAACAATTTTGGACATCACAAATCTCCCCTTATCGAAACGATCCTTTTATTGATTTTGGTCTAACAGCTCAACACGTCTCCCTATATTTTGAATTATTAATTTTAATGAACTCCAAATTATGTTTTTACTAATTACAAGTCACATCATTATCTCTAGATGTAGATAAAGGCGCGGCTTGCAATTGATAAGGATGTAATTTCGAGTTTATTAAGATTACTAATTAGAAATAAAGTAAAGCTACGATGATTAATAATGCATTATTAGTCACCGTAGCTTTATTTTATCACTTGTCACAGACAAGTGATACTATGTAGGAAAGCTGTAAACTGAAACACTATATAGTTTCTCATAGCCACAATAAACTTGGCACAAATCAAATTAAGCTACGGACGTTGCTGAAGCTTCTTATCTGACACGTCGTCTCATTAAAAGTTGTTGATCAACTTTTGCGCAGAAAGACAAAAAGTCTACTGTTTGCAAGAAGTCGTCAATGAATACACAATCTTTCGAATTTGATTTATTAGCATCAATTTTGGCGACGTTAAAAAACGACTCGTTAATTAGCAGTTACGAACGCATTAGTTACGATATAATATCGTAACGGATTCCTATGGGACGCAATTAATTCCTAAGCGGATCAAGCTATACAATGGAATTCTCTTTGTTCCGTTCGTAACTTTCGCTAACGTTGCAGCAGCGTAATATTCATGCCAATTAACGCAACGCGGAATATATTTCCGCGCTATTAGCAGAACGCGGAGACACTTTATTCATGTGTCGAGATCAATCCTCATTTATTCTCGCTCAAAGTTCGCAAATGCTTTCCAAGAGTGATATTATATGATTTTCTTATTGCACGCGCGTTTGCGGTGCACATGAAACATATACATTTTTCTGCGTTATATATTTAAGATATTTTTTTAAGATTTGAAATCGACATAGTTCCGATATCACGAGGTATTGCATAATACAATAGAAAATATGAATTCAATACTTTGATGGCAAGAAAAGTAATTTCAATGTTCATATTTAAGTTAACAGATGCGGAAAAAAAAACGTTTCCTGTTTTAATTGAAATTAAAATAACATATTCACGCTAAATACGAAAATTATTTTAAGATTTTATTTTGAGATGCACAGATGTGAATTGAACCTCAATCTCCGTACAAGTGAAACTACTCTAGCGAATTACCGATATAAAAGATGGGAGAATCCTCCATGCTAGATTAAATAATATTCATGAGAGAATTTCTAGACCTTTCTGACTGTTACAATAATTTTCTTACATAATATTCTATTAAAATACAATCTTTAGAATTATAGTTATCAGTATTTTTATTCTTTTATCACGTTTCTAAAAATCCCATTTATTGTAACTTTTTGATGCGCTCATATGATTGCGGTTTAATCGAATTTGATTTAATATGCTGTCGCATATAATCTTTTTCCATCGCATTAATTGAAAGTTGATGAATATTTATGAAGGAATATAAAGCAAAATAAAATAATGAAGAAATAAATAGAAGAAACATGTAATTCAATAAGAATTTAAGGAGATGCGCAACGACAACTAAATTTGATTGATATTGATAAAACAAGTTCTTAATTTCAAATAAAACATTACGTAACACATTAAGTACATTTCTTGTTCTGCTATATCGCATGATAGGTTGTATACATTTAGATTGTACTTTTCATTTTTCTTGTAAGCTTCAAAATCATAATTTGAAAATCTTATTATATTTTTATACATTATTTAAATATGGGAAAACTACTTTTTGTTTGGATATATTCTTTGGAATCATTTGTATCACTTACCAGAAACTAGTGACAGATTTGATAATTTTCTATAATTATTTGCAATCTTCTTTTTAATTCTGGAGAAGGATTTTTTATAAAACGAAGAAAATGGAAAAGTACAAAATGCGTATTTTGTCGGTATTACAGATAATCCAGAATCCCTTTAATGCCAGTTTGTGGTTATACATGTAACTAATGCGTTTGCATATCACTCTCCATTTACAATTAGCAGTTAAAGAGAGTGTGAATTTTTTAATTCGTG
>Ga0157364_1003867_pt1 | contig 14717 bp, 8 predicted proteins | sample AttsexASBM2_FD_111476 | JGI IMG/M metagenome (GOLD analysis project Ga0157364, IMG submission 111476) | Fungus gardens microbial communities from leaf cutter ant in Ribeirão Preto, State of São Paulo, Brazil - Atta sexdens ASBM2 | ecosystem: Host-associated > Fungi > Mycelium > Unclassified ... | reverse complement strand
TCTTTTTCTTTTTCTTTTTCTTTTAAAGACGATGAAGAAGGCACATGACTAGGAAGGCACATGACAGGTCACATGATGTGACATCATAAGCCTAGAACTTGATGGAAGGGTCTGGAAGATGACGTCAGGGCACCTGGAGTACACATGGTGGCCTTAAGTAGGACATAAGGCAGGAATGAGGATGAAGCATGAACATAAGGGCAGGGTTATTTAGTAGTAGCACGGACTATGAACTCTTTGTATAAATAGGACTCTAATTAAGAAGAGGCTCCTTGTCGAGTTCTCTTGTGAATTCCCACCTTATACTTCTACTTTGAGGTTTGCTTGTTAGTGAGATCATTTGTCCTTTGTGATAAGTGGTTGCCACAACAATACTGTCTTTAAGACTAGAACTACATTTGATATATGTTGTTTCTTATCTATAGAGGAAGTGTTAGTCATTTTATTGACAAACTTACCTTTATCTGTATTATCCTTGTAGAATAGTTGAAAGCTATTGATAGGCTTTCTAGTATCATTTTCTAGTTTATTGTTTTCTAATTCCATGTATTTATGGTAAGAAATGGAAGAAGTGCTTGAGAGAAAATTGAAGAACTTCTTGAATTGCTTTACTGGAGAGGTTAGACCTCTCTCTTAAGATAATGTTGCTATTGATATCTATCTTCATACTAGAAGGAAATTAAACTATTGTAAAATGAAAAGTATTTGCTAAGGAATAAGAAAATTGTTTATTTGCTAATTCTTTTATAGATACTATTATACAAGATAGAGGTAAGAGAGAAAGAAGTGATTGACTGTAGATCAAGTTTAGATCAAGTTTCAATGGATATTTAAAATCCAAATTAATAGGATAGACATAGTATAATGTATATAACTAGTCACTATATTAACAAATAGTCATAAAATTGTTATATTATTTCTTTTACACATTTAAGAAATATTTAAGAGAAATACTATATTGATGAAGTAATATGACTATGATTATTTAGACTCAAAATTTCTTTTTTTCTTAAAATATATGCTGTATATGAAAATCTAATAGTAATGAAACTCTTTCAGATTGAGATAAATCTTAAGCTTAGATTTATGATTGCAACAATAAATATGAATCAGACTTGAAAATAAAAAATTCTAAAAGTATATAATAAAGTATACAATCATCTTAAAGATTGTATAAGAATTATTATTATAGATCTATTAAAATTCAGACTATCATATTTGTTAGATACAGGTTAAATAAACTTTATAATAGCTATACAATTTTAAAACTCTAGTACTTAAACCAACTTTAACTTGTTAGATATAGTTTATACCTTATTATCTAAGATTTAGTAGAGCATTTTAGAAGTCTAGAATAAGTAGTTATACATTATATAAGAATGTGAAAGACAAATCAGAATGATTTTTAGCTTTAGCTTATATTGTTACAATCTCAAGATCTTAGAGTGGATCAAGAAAAAGAACCTTGTATAGAGTTCACATAAGAGAACTCGATAGAGAACTCTATACAGGATTGTCTATCTTATATATTAAACTACCATGGTCTATGTTACTACTTCTCTAGTCTACCCTAAATGACCATGTATTTGCCTTAAGGTCAACATGTGTTATATATATTATATAATGTTATCTTTCTAGAATCTTTTATGTCTTTTTCTGTAATCTTATGACTTATGACTATTACTGTGATAGTGTGATCTGATGTGACTGATGTGTGACAGTGTGATCATAACATCACTCTAACCTTAATCCTAGATGCATATAAGAAAAATAAAAGAAAAAAGAAAAAAAGAAAAGGGAATTAAATAAAAAAACTAGTATTTAAGCTTTACATGTCTGACATGTATGCTATGTCTCTACTAGTTATATAGGTTGTATATTTTGGATTAGAACTTGGAGACTTAGAGAGTAGAAAACCACTAAAAAGTAGTGAGATATGTCATTGCTAATACTGAAAGAGGGATGTTAGTTTTAGTTGATTTTTAAGATGATTACTATAGTATAAACTACTAGTTTATATACTAGTTAGTATATCTAGAGTAGCTATCTGAAATGTAACTACTAAGCTAGTTACTCTAAATCCTAATAATTTTTGGATGTCAGAGAATAGAGGTCCATAGAGTTAAGCAAAATTAATAAGAATATCTAAGATGAAATAGACAAATATAATCTATACTAAAAAAGTTTGGAAAGTATAGATAAGAGAGCAGAAGTTATTCATAGGTTAGAACAGATATGAATAGAATATAGAATATAATATATTGTTATAACTTAAAGATCTTAAAGTTTGGCTAATAAAAGAAACTTTGTATAAGGTTATATAAGAAAACTCAATAGAGAACTGTCAGACATGGTTCACACCAGGAATAAAAGTCCACAAGATGGACTCAAAGATGTGTAGACTTGTAGAACAACCTTAGCTTTAGCTTATGTGCTGTACCATCTATCTACCACATAGTCACAACTTTAGATAAGAAGAAGAAGTCCAAAATAGAAGTGAGTACTGATTAGTATATCACTGTCAAACACTGGGGATCAAGTTCAATAGGAGTTATCTTTGTCAATTATCAGACTAGTAAATTATAATATAACTACTAGTTTTATATATAGGTTTATACTATAGGAGATGCTCAAGGTTTCAGTAGTATAGCCCTTATTACTCTAAGCAGAGGTTTCAGTGTCTCAACACTGAAAGGAGTATGACTTTTCCATGGAAGACTAAGTCAAAAATAAATATCTCCATCATAGAAAATAGAATATCCAGATGATTGCATTACTGCCATAAAGCATATTGTGAGTAAGGTGGCCACTGTAGAAGGTAGACTTTATTAGATTAGATATTGACAAGGAGTGTCCTATGGGAATATATTTTCTGGACAAATGGACTTGACATATAACAGTATTTCCCCCTTAGGACTGAGCCTTTGAAGTCCTATTAAAATTATCTAAAAATCCTGTAATGATATCTAGATTAACAATATATAAAGAGAAATATTTTTGCCTTTTCCTCTATATCACCATGTTGTCATCTATTCACTCCAACATCTCCCAAAATAATGCCAAGATGCTTGAAAAGTAGTGGCAAGAAATATAGCAAAGATATGAGAAGGAACAATGGCTCCTGATCCAATTGGAAGAAGTGGCAAAGTCATGTCGAACTAAGTGTGCAGCTCAGAAGGCAAGAAAGAAAGCAAAGGCCAAAGCAAGGGAGGAAGCTGAAAAGAGAAGAATTATGAAAGAGAAGAAAAAGAAGAAAAAATTGGAGTATCTCCAATAGCTTCAGAATGAGATACTAGCAGAGGATGCTGCTCTTTTAAAAGGCACTGAGAAATTCCAGATCATAGGATCTAAGTATAAGAAAGTCATCCTAGAAGATGATAGAAACTGCCAGTCTTTTAAAAAGACTAAAGGAAAACAGCCAACAAGATACTATGGGGATATTGGGGTCAAGATAGGAGGTGTTAACTCCTGTAAGAAGTATGTATGTGCCAGGCAGGATTATCTGATGTAAAATTTTAGATAAGTAACAAGATTTTTTTTTTGTTATCCTTTTCATTAATATTCTCTTCTATAGCTAGTCTCTTGTATATGCTAGATATATTGCTATCAAGCAATGGTATATCTCCTACACAAATACCAATATTCCAGCTATGATCCCTACTTATGGTAGAGTTCTAAGTACTATCAAAAAGACACTGCAAGAACTTATGGAGGAGTACTAAGTAGTTGGAAAGTCCCTCTAGGACTTGGTAGAGTGCTAAAAAAGGAATATGGTCTAATTAGTAAGAATTAGGGCTATAGTGAAGAAGAGATGAAGTTCAAAGGAGAATCTACAGAATAACAGGGAGAAAAGTGAGGTTGAAGAAGACAGATGACAAGAAAATGTCTGAGGATAGTCCTAGGAAAAGTCAAAAGAAGAGAATTCTATTATCTACTTCCTGTTAGTATAGTAGTTTTGTTCTCTTAGTTTAATTTTAATTTTGTTTTTTGTGATCTAAATATGTGAGTAAGAAAATCAAAAAATAAAATGAAAATAAAAGCCTGAAAGTTTGAAAAGAAACTCCAAAAAGTATGTGGAAGCTGGGGTTTAATGAGAATAAGTAGACTGAATATACTAAGAAATTAATGAAGGAATCACCATTAGAAAGTATGTGGAGGTAGAAGACAAGTGTAACAGCATGATCAGGACAAAGAGAGTGGACCAGACTTAGTAGGATATGTGATGTGGAAATTAGATACTAAGTTAGAAGCATAAATGAGTTCTGATGCAGAAATCCACTTAGATTCATCTTCAATGTCTTTATATCCTAGCCAGATCACCTTATACAGAAGTTTTCATGCCTATTAACAATTGATTTTAGAGTTCATTATCCAAGAAATTTCATATTCAGGTTCTTCATTAATTATAACTGGAGCAGAGGCTATATGTGTTCTCTTAGAGAAGAAATTGGATATAATAGGTTCGAGCATGAACACATGGAAAACTGGATGAACAGAGTGTATGGATTCTGGAAGACAGAGGGTGAATGATAGTGTACTAGACTAGGTAATAATTTTTAATTTGTAAGGTTCAAAATATTTTTTGGAAAGCTTTTTCAAAGGCCAAGTGGTTCTAAAGAACTAAGCCTTGACAAAGACTTTATCACTTACTTTAAAATCAGGAGTGGAAGAACATCATGTATTAGCAGGTTTCTAATAATGCTGTTGGGTTATAGAGATTTTAGCTTTCAGAGTACTCTATAACTCATTGAGATCTATGACAAAGTTGTAGACTTGGGAGAAAGCAATAACTTTTGGGGTGGTAGCCTGAAGTGAATTAAAGCTACATATTTAGAGTAGTACCTAAGGAATGGAAAAAATTAGACACAAACTCCAAACCTCTATCAGAGATGACATGGAAAGAAACATCATGTTTGGAGAATATATGAAGAATGAACAGACATGCTAAGTCTATAGATGTGATGGTATCATGAGTAGGGATAAAGATTATCTACTTGGTGAGCTAGTCAACTATGACCAACTATGACCAAGATAGTGTCAAATCCAGAGGATAATGGAAGTTTTTCAATGAAGTCTATAGAAATAAAATTCTATGGTTGTTTGGGAATAGGAAGTTGTTTAAGAGATCCATAAGACTTATAACATTGTGGTTTGAATCGTATATAAAGGACATAGGACTTGCAGAATTGTTGTACATCAGCACAGAGGCTGGGCTAGAAATATCCACAGTGAACTAGTTCCAGTGTTTTGTTTTGACTATAATGTCCAGCAAGAATGTGATCATGATTATACTGAAGAACACATATATAGAAATTACTAGCAGATAGTACATAAATTCTGTTGTCAAGAAGGAGAAAACTGTTTGGATCCATAGACTACCAGCTATCTGTAGAAATGTGTTTTGTAGTAATTAAGTCACTAGGAAGAGCTAAAAAGATGTCTTAATATAGGATGTTCAGATCAACTATTGTAGCTATACAGAGAGAAGGAAAGAGTAGGATAGTAGCTTGTATAGAAGTTGCAAGTTGTTCTTAAGTAAAGATAGGTTTGAAGTTGTGAGGGTTGACTGTGGTATAGTCAGTATTCTCTCCTTTAGGATAGACATCCCATTATCTAGTGAGAGCATTTGGTTCAGTGCCAAGATAACTGGGACAAAACCTGATGATAAGGTTAAACTGAGAGAGGTACTTGGACCACTGCACTTGTCTCTAGGTCAACACCTTGGTAGTAAAAAAGTACTTAAGGTTTTTGTAATCTGTAATAATATCAATGGGGTAGGCTGGACTTTCTAGATAGTGTTGCTAAATTTTAAAGGCTTCAAAAATAGCAAGTAGTTCCTTATTATATGTGTTATAGTTTAACTCTGCCATAGTAAAAGTGAAAGAGTGAAAGATGACTGGATGAACTTCATTTTCTTCATTAACAATAAAAAGGATTACAGTGAGAGCATCGTCCAAAGCATCAGTTTCTACAATGAGTTGAGCATTGAGAATCCAATGAGTAAGGATAGGAGTAGAGGTGAATATCTTCTTGAGAGAATTAAAAGCATCATGATAGAAGGAGTCAAACTTCCAAGAGATATTCTTCTAGGTAAGGTATGTCAATGTAATGACAATGTTTGAATAGTTGAAGATAAACTGATAATAAAAATTAGTGAAACCTAAGAAGAATTGAATATTCTTGACTTTCTTAGGCTTTGGCCAGTCTTGAATAATCTTTACTTTGTCATCAGACATGGTCAGGCCAGAAAGAGAAAGGATATATTCCAGATACTCTACCAACTCAGAGTGAAATTCACATTTCTCTACTTTGGTATAAAGACCAGCCTTATGGAGATGTTTGAGTACTTCTTTGACATACCAGTGATGTTTGGACATGTTATTTGAGTAGATGAGTATATTATCCAAATAGATCATAATATAGACATCTAAGAGGTTGGAGAAAAATATTATTCATGAATTGCTAAAAAGCTGCAAAAGTATTAGTGAGACTAAGAGGCATTACAGACCATTCAAATGATCTGTAACATGTTCTAAAGATAGTCTTTCATTCATCACCATCAGCAATGTGAACCAAGTAGTAAGTATGGTGAAGATCTATCTTTGAATAAACCCAAGCTTTGCAAGGTAAGTCCAATAAATTATAGATGAGCAACAGTGGATAATGATTCTTTTTAGAGATATAGTTAAGACTGCAAAAGTCGACATAAAGATGTAATTAACTACCTTTCTTCTTAACAAATAAGACCAGTACACCATGTGGAGATGAGGTTGGTTAGATGAAACCCATACTGAGGTTTTCCTTAATGGATTTCTTGAGAGCCTCTTGTTCAGATGCTAAAAGAGAGTATATAGGGCCAACCAGAGGTTAAGTATCTTCTTCTAGATTAATTTTGAGGTTATATAGATGATGAGGAATGAGGACTTCAGCTTTAGTTTTGCTGAAAATGTCAGCAAATTCATGATACTCAGAAGGGACATTGGAAAGGTCAGGGGCTTCTACAAGTTTTGCAGAATTAGCCTGAATGTCCAAAGAGTAAAGATAAAGTTCAAAATTACTAAAGTTTGGGAGTTTTGATGTGCACAAGAATGCTGCAGTACCAATAATAGCAATGTTAAGTCACTCAGAGTTAGATATAGAGGTCTTAGATACAGGTATGGAAACTGCAGAATCTGATGATTGCAGAGGATTGTCAAGAGATAACAGAGATGTCAATGATGTGTTGGCCATAATATAAGGAAAAACAAAATTTTCCCACAAAGATGGATGGAAGTTTATTGACCCATTTACCTAGTCAATCAGTGGATTGTGTCAGATGAGCCAGTTGTATCCAAGGACCAAAGAGTAGGAAGAATCAAGTAGAGTAACATAAAAGTCTAGATTCATACAATTACCAGTGGAAAAAATTATAGGTAAGTTAGCAATTTTGGAGATAGTGCTGTTTGAAAAACCATCAAACTTTCTAAGGATTTCTCAGAAGCAGCTATCAGAGGATTAGTAGTTGCTGAAGCACCATAGCCTTTGGGAGTAACTGTGGTTTGCTTCTTAAAACAGAAGTCCAACTTATGGTCTCCTGCATCACAATAGAGGTACAGATTGTTTTTAAGACACTTCTTGTGCTCATTACTAGTCAACTTGCTATTGCTGGCCAGCTTGGAAAAGAGGTCTACCCATAGAGAATTTGGTTATTTCTTAGGAGTAGAGAACAGAGATAGTTTGGAGGAGGATGTCTTGATAGATAAGGCCACTGGAAATAAGTTTGCCTTATTCTAGAAGGCTATAGCATGACTGGAGGTGAAAGTTTTCCCTTGCTTCCAGGAGTGAGACTCAAGAGCCTCTTTCTTTGCCTGTCTTACACAATAACATTTGTAGTCATATTTCCAGTAGTAGTGATTAATAGACATTGCCAAAGTATACATATCCTGGAACGAGGTGGGTTTTCCTTGTTCCCAGGTAGAAATAGGATTCTGGATCTAATTTGGGAGTCCTTGATAATAGTGATGGTACAGCACACTATTTTCTCAATCTAGTTGGAAGACATAACATATAAAATCCATGTTGTAAGTAGAAATATTGTTGCTAGACTTCATATGAAGATTATCCAGTATGTTAGCTGCTTTATCTACAGGGTCTGAGAGACTAAAATGTCAATGTAGCTCATCAACAAACAGGTTCTAGTCAGAGAGCCAGTCTTGCAGAATACCCTTGTCTTTTATGTTGAGGCCTACCTCAAACCAGTTCTAGGCTACTCTAGTAAGATAGATCATTGCAAAGTTGATTTTCATAATGTCTATATTGAATTATACCAGATTAGCATGGAAATAGAGGTGATACTGAAATAAGAAATTATTAAGCTTGTCAGGCTTATTGTTGCTGAAGATATTGGAAATGTAGGCTTTAGTTTCTCTTGAATTAGTATTAGGACCAGGAGTCTGATTAGCATTAAGAGTATTGGCAAGTTGACCAAGTACATTAGCCAACTGTTCATTAGTATTATTACTCTGACAGGGTTTTGACTATGAGCAAGTGAAAGATATAGGTCTATTAGCTATTAAATTAGTAATAGGATTAGTAATGGGAGCATCCTTCTAGTTAGAATCATTGTCTACAGGGACAATACTTGGGCCAGGAATAGGCAAAGCTTTCTAGCCAGGATGAACAGTACTAGATAGAGATCTTGGAGATGATCAGCCTCTTTGGTGAATTCATCTTGAATGTCATGGAGTATTTAGCAAATAAGCCAAATAGTTACTAAAATGTGAAATGGTGTTGAAGAATATTCCAAGCAGTAGGACTGAAGTTGAAGTTGAGAAATTATAGTAAGAGAAAGCCATTTTGGACTTTGAAGTACAAAATGCAAGGGTTGTTTTACAAATAAAACTGTAACAAAGGATTTAATAGATGGAACTGCTCAGAAGTGACAATAGACTTAGGAGTCTGATAATACTGTCAAGTATAGTTCACACCAGAGATGAAAGTCTGTGAGATGGACTTGTGGAACAACTTTGGCTTCAGCTTATATACTACACCATCTGTCTGCTGTGTAGTTGTAACTTCAGATAAGAAAAAGAAGTCTGAGATGGAAGTGAGTGCTGATTTGATATATTGCCATTGAATACTAGGGATTGAGTTCAATAAGAGTTATCTTCATTGATTATCAGACTAGTGAATTATAGTGTAACTACTAGTCTTATATACAGGTTCATATTATAGGAGATGCTCAAGGTTTCAGTAGTATAGCCCTTATTACTCTAAACAAAGGTTTTAATGTTGAGATACTGATAAGAGTATGACTCTACCATGGAAGACTGAGTCAAAAAGAAGTATCTCCATCATAAAAGACAGAATATCTAGATAATTGCATTACTACCATAAGGTATGTTGTGAGTAAGGTGGCCACTGTAGAAAATAGGCTTTATTAGATTATATATTGACAAGGAGTATCCCATGGGGATGTGTCTTCCAGACAAGTAGACTTAGCATATGTTTACCTTAAGGTTAATATATATTACATATATTGTAGTAATATCATTTCTTTTAGAACCTTTTACTATTTTCTATCATAATAGGTGATCATGTGACTGTGACTATGTTATGTGACTTGTGACTGATGTGTGACACCAAGTCATATTATATGATAATATGTAGTAGTGACAAATAATATTACACTAAACTTTAATTCTAAGTTTTAAAACAAGAAATAAATAGAAAAGAAAATAAACATAAGAAAGAAACTGAAAATAAACAGTCAAGATATTGTATAGGTAGGATGATGGCAATTTTGAGAATGTATATTTAAAAAAGTTGGAGAGGAACTTGAAAATGGAAGTTAGTTTCTCTAGAGGAAAAACCTTGAAGAGAGAATAATGTCAAAATCCTGAACATTGGAATTAGTTTATTTCCCTAGTAACTTTCTCCTTCTAAAGTCTGTTTCTTTTGCCATATCTAACTTTTCCTGTTTTATAACTTCTACATTTAACCTTCTCTCAAATTCTACTACTACTTCTTTTGTATTTTCTAAGTCTTTCTCTCTCTCTCAAGAGTTATGTTCCACTGTAAACTCCTTCCACCATACTAAATGATTTACTACTCCTCTTACTTTTCTCCTCCCACTTGTTCTTTATATTATATTATCTAACTGATGTTCATGACCAGATGAATTCTCATTGAAGTGGATAGTCATAAATTGACTATATTAGTAGAGATTACTTTGTTGATAAAATATGGGTCAATATATTAGTCCATTAGCTTTTTTACTAGTCTTTCTTTGAATACCAAGTCCTTCATACTCAACATTATCTTATTACCCTTCTTCTATCCTTTTACTTCTCTTCTTCTTCTGTCTACTTGTTATTTTATCTTCTTCTATGCCTTCCTTAATACTGCTCTAGTTTCTTCTTGTATTTTTTTTTCATTATTTTCACAAATTATATTACTTTCTCTATTCTTTTTATATCCTCAATTCTCTCTTATAATTTGCTATGAACAGAGATACTTTTGTCACTGAATATACTTTGTTGTTAACTATAAATTCTGCTGAGGCTAACTATTCTGGCCAATCTTTTTGCCTATAATTTACAAATAATCAGAGATATTGTTCCAACTCTTGGTTTATTTATTCTATCTACCTATCCATTTGTAGGTGGAAAGCTATTGATAATTTTGTTTCTATTCCTAATATCTTGTTCAACTCTTTTATCAACTTAACTACAAACTAGAGTTCTCTATCACTAATAACACTTTCCAGCAACCCATATAGTTTCTACATATTGCCTCTAAATAATCTTGCTAAACTCTCTACTGAGGTTTCTTCTGTTGTTGCCACAAAATATACTATTTTTGACAACCTACCACATACTACTAATATTGCATCTTTTCCTGTCACCAACAGTAACTTAGTGAAGTATGTTCATGTTTTCTCTGGTACCTTATTTGCCATCAACATTCCTATTAGTACCTCTGTTCTATTTTTTATTCTCTGATATAAATTACATTCATTTATATATTTTCTAATGTTCTTTGTAACTTCTGGCCACCAGTAATTCCTTGTCACCAACTCTGTCATCTTCTATGTCCTACTACCAGCACATTATAATGTAATTATCTCCACTCTCAATTCTTTATTTTTTTAGCATATATATCTTCTCTTTCTTCAATACTAAATCTCTTTCTATCTATCATTCATCTTCTCATAGCATTTTAACTTCTGCCTTCTTCATCCCTTCTACTACTCTAACTACTTTCTTGTCCTTACTTCTAGCTATTTTTATTTTTTCTATTATCTCTTCCTTAAGTCCTTCTATTACCACCTCTGATAAATTATAGATCTATTGTTCTTTAATTAAAGTCTGGTTCTCATTGTCCTTGTCCACTCCTACTTTCCAGTCTAGTTGTTTACTAAGTTCATTTGTCTTTTCTATTTTTGTATCTGGTACATGTTTTAGAATAAAGTCAAATCTTGATAGATATAGTATCTAATAAGCTTGTCTTCTGTTCAACTTTTGTGCTTTCATAAAGTATTTCAGGTTCTTGTAATTAGTCCAAATCTTGAACTTATACTAAGTATCTTCTAATAAATGCCTCCAGTTTTCCAATTCTTTTATCACTGCCAGCATTTCCTTATCATAAATCTCATAGTTCCTTTCTATCTTATTTAGAGATTTTGAAAGAAACATTACTAGCCTCCATCTCCCATTTTCACACTTCATAGATAATACTTCTTCCATTATATAGTCTAATACATTTACTTTCACCTTCATTTTTTATATCTAAATTTAATATTACTAACTCCAGCTTTTTTGTAAATCTTTTCTTTAACTCTTCAAATATCTTCTCTTGCTTCTCTGTCTAATACCATTTTTGGTTCTTTTTAACTAGGTTATGCAATAGTCTGGCTATTACTGTAAAATCTTTAATGAACCACCAGTAATAATTGGTAAGTCCCATCCTTAACTCCTTTTAGAGTCAGCCAATCCAACACTCTCTATACTTTTTCTTTCTCTATCTTAACCTTCTCTAGTCCAATTACTATTCCTAAGAATTCTACTTTCTTTATTTTCTACTTATACTTTTCTGGTTTCATATACAAATCATTTTCCACCAACCTTCTTATTACTTCTTCTATTATCTCATTATATCCATCTTCTTCTTTTATTTCTACTATTACATCATTGATAAAGCTTGCTACTTCTCTAGTATTGATTAGATTCCAGAGAATCTCATTTATTATAGTTTGAGATATCACTGGTGAATTCATAAGTCTAAAAAACATTACTGTTGGTGTTGTGGCAAGCACTAGTCATAACAACCAATAGTAACACAAGCAATAAATCTCTCAGCAGGATATCAAGTGGAGATCACAAGAGAACCTGACAAGGAGTTCCCACTGTATTGCTATCTTATTTATATAAGTTACACATAGTCTGTGCTATGAATAATTACTTCTACCCTAATGTCCATGCATTGTTTATGAGTGCACTATGTGTACACTATGTAGTAGCAATGCAGTTAATATGCTCCTTAACATCATCATCTAGACTACTCTCATTCTCTCTAGACCATTCTAGACTATAGACCTTTCTCATCTACTCTAGACTGCTCTAGGCTTTATAACATCATGTTATGTGACCTCCATATTATGTGCCTCTTATTGTTGTAGACTAATATAATAATGTCCTATACTAATATATATGGAAATGTCTTCTCATGCTTCATCATCTCATAACAGTTAGCTTGAATGGAGTAGTAAATGCTGCTTTTCACTCATTTTCCTCCTTAGTTCATACATTATTGTACTCCTAGTGTAAGTCTAATTTAGTAAATACTTTTTTGGTAGTTTTCTATAATGTCTGAAATAAGAGGCAAAGGGTAATTGTTCTTAATAATCCGTTTATTTAAATAGTAATAGTTTTATATTATATGTTTCTTACCATTCTTTTTTTCTACAAAGAATATGGGTGCTATTTAAGGTAACCTTGAGAGCCTAATATACCTTTTTTTCAATTGCTCTTAAATGAAATTATATACTTCTTCTCTTAACAATAAATATACCTTTCTCTTCCTTGGTACAAACTCCTTTCTAATTTCAATTGTATGATTCTATATATTTTTTACTAGTATTCTTTCACTTTGTTTCTTTTCAAATATATGGATTTACCAATGAAAATGTTCTAGCATCAGCCTTTTTGCTTTCTTTTCTAATTTTACTGCTTTCTCTTTCTTATCCCAAATTTTCTACTCTTTCACTACCTTCTTTGCTTTTATTATTCTCTTCTTTTTTTAGTTTTTCCTTTTCCTCCTTTCTTTTTCTTTTTCAGCTTGTTTTTATTTTGTTCTTCTTTTCTTTTTTCCTCTTTCTTTTGTTTTGCCATCCTGATTTTCCTTATTTTGGTCTCCACTACTTTCCACACTCTAATAGATACCTTGTCATCTTTACTTCTTCTGTTCTTTAGTCAATTCTAGAATTATAGCATAAAAGCTATGCATTTCTAGAATTACACTCCACTTCTGCCCTCTAATTACATCTATTTTTGTCTTCTTCTTATGTTTCTGATAATAAATATTTACCTCCACCATATGCTGAATAGGCTCTTCTTTGTTGAAAAAACCATTCATATTTCTCACATATATTAGTCTTTCAATTTTCTTTAACTTAAATTCCTGCTTTCTTGCAAACTCAGAACTTATGACTAACTCTGTCACACTACTATCCAACAATGCTTCCATAGTTATCCTTTCATGCATATTAATCCTTTCCAGCCTGATCTTCACTGTAACTTCTCTTAGCATATTCCCATTATTCAGATTGCAACAGAATGTATTTTTGAATACTCTAGAGAGCATTGCAAATCTGTTGTAACTATCAGAACCTAATCAAGGACTATTAGGCTCTCTTCTCTATTTAAATTACAATTATCTCTGTTGCCTGAATTGTCTTCATACTCCATCCTTCTTTTTTGTTTCATAACTTTTTGATTTCTGCAGTTTCTTGCTAAATGTCTAAAACTCCTACAACTGTAACAATTTCTTTCTATATCTATACCCACAGTATGTAGATTGTGCCTAGGCATGAATCCTGTCTGTTGATTCAGGTTTACTATAGTTGTATTAGTTCTTTCTACTCCTCTTATTGGTGTAAGCACTGTTAGCATCCACTTGGAACTTCTGCCTCCTTGGCCAGACTTGAGACTACAATAGTGTTTGCTAACATACTTCATTGTTATTTTGTCTTAAAACCTAAGCCTTATTATCTTTCATTTTTTTAACCATTTCTCATCCTTTCTACTTTCTTTCTAGTTTTTGTCTAAATTAACTGCTTATTTATACTATTGCTTGATGATGTCTGGTTGGCATTCTAACTTTGTAAGTTTTTGCTAAATGATACTGTTCATACTATACTTGAACTTCTTGATTAATGGTCTCCTCTCATATCTACTTTCTTTTGCTGCTCTCTAAAACTCCTAAACAAATTCTTCTATTATCATTTCTCCCTACTTTAGCCTTTTCAATTCTGCTATTTTGACTGCTTCTTTATCTTCTTCTTTAAACTTCTTTTTCAATTTTGCTAAAAACTCTTCTGCCATTTCATATTCCAGATTTCCTGATTCTAAATCTTCCAGCACATTTTTCTTCTACACATCTGCTGATCCTCTCTACACATAAGACAGTATTCATTGAATTTGTTTTTTTACTGCTGCCTCTCTCATTCTCATTCTTAG
>Ga0157364_1003866_pt1 | contig 14717 bp, 13 predicted proteins | sample AttsexASBM2_FD_111476 | JGI IMG/M metagenome (GOLD analysis project Ga0157364, IMG submission 111476) | Fungus gardens microbial communities from leaf cutter ant in Ribeirão Preto, State of São Paulo, Brazil - Atta sexdens ASBM2 | ecosystem: Host-associated > Fungi > Mycelium > Unclassified ... | reverse complement strand
GCTTCTTATATTTAGCCAATTTATTCATATAAAGAGTATCCTATTTTTAACCTTAATTATTGTTAAAACAATTTTTCATTAGTAGAAGAAGAGAAAGCCAACGTTCGCGTGATGAGGACATTAAAGACAAGGATAAAGAGAAGGAAGTAGAGGCAATCAAAGAACGGTATTTGGGTCTGGTGAAAAAGAAGCGGCGAGTTAGAAGACTAAATGATAGAAAATTTGTTTTTGATTGGGATACTTCAGAAGATACTTCTGTGGATTATAACAGTATTTACAAAGAGAGACATCAAGTGCAATTTTTTGGTAGAGGCAATCTTGCAGGCATCGATATTAAAGCACAGAAGCGGGATCAGAGCAAGTTTTATGGCGAATTATTAGAGAAGAGACGCACAGAGGCTGAGAAGGAACAAGAGAAGTGAGTATTATTGTTGACTATATGACTAGTATTTCCTTTTAATTGTAGATTTCCAACATATAGAATTATCTGAATAGATTTGCAGTACAGATAATATTTTATGATATAGAATGTCCTATTTTACTTTCCTCAGGCTAATTATTCGAAAATTGAACAAGCAAAAACGTTTCAGACAAAAATTGTATATCTAAAATATCTTAAAATTGTCTAGAAAGAAATGAATAATTGTAAATAGGACATTCTTTTAAATGTTCTGAAAGACATTATAGTAGAATTATAAAAAATTAAAATAGTTTATGAAATATTTTATATCTTGGCATATCTTAATATGATAACATAAATATTTGTAAGCTATTAATCTTTTTGATAACTGTATTGTTAACCCTTTCTCTTATTGGAGCATGGAATGTATGTCTATATCCTATCTTTTTTCCTCAATCTTTTAATATTTCTTTAACTATTAATTAATATGCATAATGATATAATTTACATTTCTGAAAACTTAATCTATCATTTTCTAGTACTTTATTTAATTAAGTATGCTTTTAGTTATAAATAAATTAAAATAAGAAGAACGTGATTTTCCTCGAATTAATTGGACTGGACATTATTAAAATAAAGTTAGAAAACTGGAAATTTGAACAAATATTAGGTAGATTTTAATTTACAATATATAATTTATTAAAAATTTTTTTATATGCTTGTTTTTTACTTTAAAAATCTTGAATATGTAAAAATATTAAAAGTAAGTTTTTTTTTACAAGGGATTCAAATATCTTTCTTTGATAATTTTAATGAGCTTACATCATTTTAAATTTGTTAACTTTAGAACCTACTTTAGAAACCTACGAAAAACAAATTAGACATTTCTATAGAAACCTCAAACTTGTGTGCTATTTAATGTCTCTATATAATAATAATCTTTATACTAACGATCTTGAATGTATTCTATTTCACAAGGTAATAATCTTCAAATCAAGTAATTTAATAATCTTTATTCATTTTCAACTTCTATATGATAATTGACTTCAAACCTTCTTTTTATATATCTTTAAATAAATATTGATAAGAAATTAGTTAGTTCTAATAAAAATTGTTTAATTCTAAATAGATAATAATATAATTTTTTGGTTAAATTAAAATTGTTTTTTATAATTAATTTTGTGTAATATTGTTATCATTACTACTTATGAAAATTATTTGCTATAAATTATGTATTTTTGCTCAATTTTAAGAATGAGATTGAAGAAAGTGAAACGAAAAGAGGAGAAACAAAAGTGGGATGATCGACATTGGTCCGAAAAGGCTTTGAATGAAATGACCGAACGTGACTGGCGTATCTTCAGAGAAGACTACAATATCACGATAAAAGGTGGTCGCATTCCTGATCCCATCCGCTCCTGGAAGGAATCTGGCTTTCCAAAGGAGATCCTAGATATAATTGATAAAGTTGGTTACAAGGATCTCACGCCTATTCAACGGCAGGCTATTCCTATTGGTCTGCAGAATCGTGATATCATTGGCGTCGCTGAAACTGGTTCGGGAAAAACTCTAGCTTTTTTGATTCCTTTGCTACTATGGATTACTAGTTTGCCAAAAATTGAGAGGCTCGAAGAAGCGGATCAAGGACCTTACAGCATTATTTTGGCGCCTACCCGGTATCAGTTATTTTTCTAATTATTTTGTTTTCATTATATTTTCATTTGTTTAAAATTGCAAGTATTAGTTAATATTGTTGTTCGATTAATTTTATATTGTTGTTCGTTTAAATTTTTTTATGAAGAACATTTTGATTCATATAGATAAATATTTGCATTGTATTGTGTTTACATTACAGTGAATTAGCACAACAAATAGAAGAAGAAACCAATAAATTTGGTCAGCCATTGGGTATTCGAACTGTTGTAGTGGTCGGTGGTCTATCAAGGGAGGAACAAGGTTTCAGACTGCGAATGGGTTGTGAGGTAGTTTCTGCTATATGTATCGCTATTATTAATTTCAACATTAAAAAAAATTTGAAATTGATTAGAACTGAAAGTCTATAACTAAAATATTCAATTAAAAATTTTTTCTTTTTTTAGATTGTTATTGCTACACCTGGTCGATTGATAGACGTTTTAGAAAATCGATATCTCGTATTGAATCAGTGCACTTATATCGTATTAGACGAAGCCGATAGAATGATAGACATGGGTTTTGAACCAGGTACTTTAAAGATTTATAACAAACTCTGTTTTATAATTTCAAAAAAATTGAAATTTACTTATTTGATTTATTAACATTCTTACTTCTTTCAAAAGACACTGTACTTTTTCATCATTTGAATAATTTAAATTGTTTTTATAAAATTGTTTTCGAAAATTAAAAACTTTTTGAATATTATATTAATTGAACAGATTTTACATTATTTACTATTTTTTTTATAAAAGAGTCTTATTATACAATATATTGGGTTGCCTGGAAAGTTCGTGCAAAAGATTTAAATTTAATAAATGAAATTAAAAATTTAATCTTCTGCGTTTCAATTTTCCTTCAAAATCGGCACGAACTTTCCGGACAACCCAATATTATACAGGCGCGCATGCATCAAATATAAAATGTTTTAAAAAATAATATGAATTCTTTTAGATGTTCAGAAAATTCTGGAATATATGCCTGTCACAAATTTGAAACCGGATAATGAGGATGCAGAAAATGAGGAAAAGCTTTTGGCCAATTATAATACAAAGAAGAAATACAGACAAGTATACGAGAAGTTTTTAAATTTGTTATATTTGCTTAATAGTTTTTATTTTAATAATTTTATTTAGGTCAGAGCTTCCCAAAATTGTGTGAATTTTTTGTGATAAATATCCATGACTTATCTAGCTTTAATAAATATGAAAAAAAAGAGAGAAGAATAAATTATTTATTACTCTTTTTATTTAGTAATCTTTATTGAATATAATTTTGTAAATCTATTTCTTAAATACATAAAATGAAATATGTATTTGAAATGGAAGTGATTCACAATCAAGTAAATTCAATATTTTGCGTCTGGTAAGATGCCTTTCTTTTAAGAAAATCTTACATCTTGTCATTTGTATTTTATGATTATTAAGAATTAAAGAGCGATTGAGATTTATATGATTAATTTGTTATTGATAATTAATGACTACTTTTGACTTCTAGACAGTGATGTTCACCGCTACAATGCCACCGGCTGTGGAACGACTTGCTAGGACTTATCTAAGGAGGCCGGCTGTAGTATATATTGGCAGCGTCGGTAAACCGACAGAACGCACTGAACAGATAGTTCATATAATGGGTGAAGCTGACAAACGAAAGAAACTTATGGAGATACTCAGTAGAGGTGTCGAACCGCCTGTTATCATATTTGTCAATCAAAAGAAGGGTGCGGATGTTTTAGCAAGAGGCTTGGAAAAATTAGGAGTACGTAACTTAAATTTGAAAGTAATAAATACAATTATTTGTAATTCACATTGTAAATTCACACTGAATAGCGTAGCTCAGTGATTTTTTAATATGATTGGTTCTTATCTTTAATTGGTTCTTAACTAAAGATCTAAATGTAAAAATCCATACAAAATTTCACTGAGTACTTGTCGAGTTGTTTCGTCTGCTGAACACTGTCATTATGACGAATCTTATTCCAATTTTGCATCATTTAATTTGTCGAACATGAAATTTTTCATGACGAGATTATTCGGGATTACAAAAGTGTAGAAATTGTAAAATAAAATTAATAGATTTTTTGCTTTGTTCTATTCTAGTACAACGCTTGTACTCTACATGGTGGTAAAGGCCAGGAACAGCGAGAATATGCTCTGGCATCTCTGAAAAGCGGAAGCAAAGATATCCTGGTGGCCACTGATGTTGCAGGACGAGGTATCGATATTAAGGATGTATCGATGGTAATTAATTATGATATGGCTAAAACCATTGAGGGTAAGTTACATGATTTATCATTCCTTCGTATAATTATTAAGTCCGAACGTTTGCTCACGATCCCAACATTGATGCGCGCGCGGAAAACATGTGCTTTATATTGAATTAATTGAATAAACCATATACGGCCGAAATGTTCTTATTTTTCTAAAAAAAAAAGCCCCTTGGCTTTCCGACCCCTCTCAAGATAATCATAGTGTCAAATTATTAGCTGATCAGTCAAAATCTCTCGGGCAGAGACTTGCTCTTTTTCTTTTTAGGAAATATGTTAAATTCAGTTAAATTAATCTGGAATCAACTGATTATTCTTGCACCATGAAGAGATTCCAAAGTTTGAAATGTTGCTATTACTTAAGCAAACATTCCTACTTACGCGCGTAGCAATTCTCTGCACACTCTGTGTACTGTACACTCTGATGTACTCATGTTCGTACCCTAATAATTATTAATGTTGGGATCGCTGAAATATTTAATTTTTTTCAGCAAGAATTAAAAATCAAAATTATAATTTATTTTTTAAAAGTTGGCAAAAACATAATTTCTCAATAAAGATGAAAGTTTTCTTAATGAACAGTTAGCTATGATTTATTATTTTATTTATTTATTTGTATTAAAATTAAAGACTATAATAGCTCAGCGAACTATTCAATTCAATACAATTCGTATAAGGGCTAAATGAGCCAAGCACGTTGTCTGTGCAATAAAAAATATATTTACAAATTATCAAAATCTTCCAAACGTTTCTTTACTAAATCATCTTCAGTGGATACAACACATTCAATGTGTTTTTACAATATTTCGTCTATTCCGCATAGATTAAAACTTGTTGTAACAACTTCAAGCCAGAACATATTAGGAATGATGATTCTTTCCAAGTCGAGTGAATATTCTATTGCAGTGATGATTCTTTTCAAATCGAGTGAACATTCTATTGCGATTCTGATAATATTGGCTGGATGGAATATAGAGGAATTAAAACAATGGAAAAGATTTAAACTTTTAATTCTTTACTTCCAAATTTTTTATAATTACCGAACCGACAGGACGAACGTTTACATGTCGACAGATTGATAAATTCGGAATGACACAAAGGCAACGGAAAAGACAAGATACGACAACAAATTTAAAGAATTGAAAGTGTTAGATCTAATACCAATACAGAGATTTTATTTGAAATACGTTGACGACATTTTTTGGTCGCCGATGATGACTCGCTTGATGATATTTTAAGAACTTTCAATGCGTTACATGAAAGATTATATTTCACTATAGAGGTTAGTGAGAGCAATAGGTTAAATTTTTTTGACTGGTTATTGCTATTTTAAGTGATAACAAATTATTTCTTTGACTTATATAAAAAAAAACTTACGGTTTCAAATATTTGAATTTTTGCTCTCATCACCTTTTATTACATAAAAGAGGAATGATGTATGGCACCGTGGATAAGATAATTCTCCTGTCTAATCCATTCTTCTATACGAAAAATCTCAAAAGCAATAGTCTGTTGATTGATAATTGTTATCCGTTATCCTTTATATTTCCGATAATTAGATGTAGACTTAAATATTTATAAAAAAAGTAAGTGATTAAATAATAAATTTAATAAGGAACATATGGTTAAAGAAAAACGGTTTACGTTTCCTTTTATAAAGGACATCTAAGAGAAATTTTCAGCTATAACTAAAAAATATAATATTGAGACCGGCTTCAATTCCGAACACATTAAAAAATTTTTTTCAAAACTGGAAAAGACTCAGTTGAAATTATGTTTCACAGCGATGTCGTTTATAAAATTTCTTGTCAGGATTGTCATGCTACGTACGTCGGCTAAACTAAACGATAGCTGAAGATACGAGTCGATGAGCATAAGAAAGAAATGTGGCTCGCCGTCAGTGATTTCTATGCATAGGATAAATAATAACCATGATTTTGATTAGAAGGGAGTTCAGATTTTGAATAATGAAAAGATTACAATAACATGAAAACATTACAATAAAAGACTAACTTCTGAGATGATCCGTATAAACAAAAAAATGGATTGAACAAACAAAATGATATCGAATTTCTTTCGGTATATTCCTATTATAAATGTATTGTCCAATAAGTGACAGTATTATGTTCCTGATTGATTCACCTTCTCTTTAAATTCGTTGTCCTATCTTGTCTTTTCCGTTGCCTTTATGCTGTCATTCCGAATTTGTTAGACAATCTGTGGAAATATAAATGTCCACGTTCTGTCGATTCGGCAAGTCTAAAAAATTTAGAGATAAAGAATTAAAAGTTTTAATCTTTTCCATTGTTTGAATTCCTCTGTATTCCATATCCACACAGTCAATACCATCAGAATTGCAATAAAATGTTTACTTGATTTGAAAAGAATCACTACTGCAATATATAGAATGTTCATTCGACTTGGAAAGAATCACCACTCCTGACGCGTTCTAGCTTGAAGTTATTGCGCCAAGTTTTATGTAACCTACGATGCGGAATAGACGGAATATTGTAAAAACACATTGAATGTAAGTGTTGTATGAATCGAAGATGATTCAGTAAAGAACTGAAACGTTTGAAAGATTTTGATAATTTGTAACAATATATTTTTTATTGCTTGGCTCATTTATTTGTATTCTTATTATTTTTTACAGATTATACGCATAGAATTGGTCGAACTGGTCGCGCAGGCAAAGCTGGCCTTGCCATTTCCTTTTGCACGAAAGATGATAGTCATTTGTTTTATGATCTTAAACAAACAATACTCGCTAGCCCAATATCTACCTGTCCGCCGGAGCTGCTTAATCATCCAGATGCTCAACATAAACCGGGAACGGTAGTCACGAAAAAGCGACGGGAAGAGAAGATCTTTGCTTAATCCCTCTTCGTGGTAGGCACTTTGTGATTCACAAGTTCAACATCTTTGATTAGAGAAGGAGGGGGAGAAGAGAGAGAGGGAGAGAGAGAGAGAGAGAGAGAGAAATTCTTTGTTTGAGCCTAAAGAGAGAATTTAAGGATTTTACTATGCTTCATAAATTAGTAATAAATTGGATTCCCAAAAACAAAACAACAAAAGTGATTTATCAATGATGTAAATAGCTATTTACAGTATGTATACAATAAAATTATTTGAATTATAACATGACTAGTACATAACAATTTCTATAATTATGGAGGTGGCGGTGATGGAGTTGTATAATTATTATTGACTTTGCATTCTTCCTCCCAATTATCTGGTATTATTGACTTCATGATCTCCATGAACTTGTCAAGAGGACATACAATGTTGCATCCAGGTATTTTCATCGGATACGGATCGTGAGCTGTCGTATTTCTTAGAAATATCTGTAGCAGGGACATTTTCATTATTCAAGAATGCTAAAAATTATTATTAACCAAATCAATGAAATTCAAAATACTATCAGAAAAAAAGTCACAAATATTAAAATTTTCAGAGAATTTACACATTTTTCTATTACCATTGTATGAATCTGTTTAAAAAAATTATCAATGTCTGAAAAATAACCAAGACTTAATACTTTCAAATTCTTTCCATTTTAAATAATTCTGAAGTATTTAGAAATTCTGAATTGCTTTGGAAAATTAATACTTACTTGAATGTTCCATTCACCTTCGTCCTCGTGCAGCTCTATCATCGTCATGATGTTATAGTAGGGCATTTGATTATGCCAAATGTGCATAGTATCTAGCAAGGTGACGATAGTGCTATCGTGACCTATATACATAAACATTTTTCTTTCTTTGGGCTGTAGAGTACCTCTCCTTTTCGCTAACATATCGTTGGTGAATTTCTTCAGCATAGGGCCACCTTTTAGTCTGCGGAAGTCATCGCGATATGTATTAAGTTGTAGCTCAAATAAGGTCAAAGGTATTAATTTATCAGGGTAATAATTCTTTATCCATTCTGGCAAAGTTAAATTCATGTGTTCCTGTAACATTTTAGATAATTAAAATTTGATTTTTTTTTTATTGAAAAGTTGAGTTACACATATTCAACTTTAATCGTTCAATGAATAGTTCTGGCATGTATCAGTTATTTAAAAAAGATTAGATAGTACCTCAGCTGATAACGTAGCATAAAGTGAACTAACATCGTCAACAGTCGTAATCGGTATGCCTGTGAAATTCGAGAGCTCTGCAAACAGTTGCTTATTTTCATCGTGCAATTTCCGGACTTCCGGCAAGTCGTTTGCTGAAGAGCGCAGTTGTGTATATCTTGGACACATATTCCATATTAACATAAGCTGAAAGATTTATGGGTTATTTATAACAAAAGTAAGTTTCAATTATATTGAATTATGTGCAACACACAATCGGTTTGTCTGAGCAAATATTTACAGAAATGCTTTACCGTGTCGTCTTGACGTTTTTGATAAAACAGTGTAACTGGTTGCCAAGGTAGATCAGATTTGAACATCTGCTTCTTGCTAGGTTTCCACAAAGCAGCGGACTCCAGCTCGCCCGACATTTTCGTACGATCCACGTCGGTAGTCTGCAGATAAAATATATCGGGATGATATATCGAGCCTAGAAAGCAATTATAACGCCTTCGCAGAAACAATCCTTGATCGTACTGCTTCCTTCTTCCTTCCTAGTTTAATTAATTACAGTTTGATTCAAAGTTGTTTTGATTCAAAACAGTTTTAAAATAAATTTGTTAAAAAGCAAAAGGTATAATATTTACATATATAAAAATTATGCATTTCACGGGTTTCCTCCGTGTCCAGATCCATTCTTGGAATACTAATGTTTCGTAAATCTTGCAGTCCATTTCATTAGAGCGAGAAGCAGCCTGTTACTGAACTTTCTTCGGATCGTTCCTTTTTATATTACGCTTGTTGGAATGATGAGGGGAAAGAAGAGAATTGGGAGGGAGGGGGAGCGGGGAAATTGATCGGTCTTCAATAACCGGGAGAATGATTTTCCATATTTTATTTATGTTGTAGTTATTATCTTTATTTAGATTATGTAGGGTGTTTTTGTATCTCTATTCTTCTTGGCTTCTCTATACTTTCTTGGTGGAAGGGGTTTTCTGTTTTCCTCTATGTCTATATTGTGAAGTGGATATTTGGATATTGATTATTGAAGAAAATAAAGAATTTACGGAGTTCGGCTCTGCCATGTGTCTCCATATCACGAATGTCGTCTATATAAAGAACCAAATTTCTGGTTTTTTAAATGTTTTTCTGAGGGCTTCTTTCTCAAAATGCTCCACGAAAATGAAGATGATTGGCGATTACAGGAGAAATAGGAGAATCCATCATCGCTTCTGAAGTTTATTCATAAAATTGGTTGTTATAGGAGAAATAAGTGGTTGTTAAGCAGTGCTCTATTAGCGGGATAAAATCGGAGGCGGAGGACTTCACGTGAAGCTTTTGTTATGTTTCATGTGTCCGTACTTATGTGAAAAGGGATTCTATGTCGAAACTTACAAGCAGGTCTATGGGATTTTCTTGATGATTTAGATGTTCTTATCTCTAAGAAAGCTGATGGTATCTTAGGCCATCAAGTGCAGGCCTTCAACAGAAAAACTAACACTACTACACACAGATAGATACCTATATGCCGAGTCGCATCACCACCCAGCACAAAAGTCTGCAATTAACTCACTTGTACATAGAGCTTTTGCTATCTCTGACAAAGAACATCTATCAATAGAACTCAACCACTTAAAACTAGTCTTACAGAAAAACGGACACAACAAAAAAGACATAATCAAAACAATTAATAAACATGCAAACAAGGCAACGGTCTCTGACATACAACCAGACGAAAGAATCTTAACGATTCTTCCATATGTCAAAGGAACAACAGATCGAATTGGCAGAATATTAAACAAACACAATATCTGAACTATCTTTAAATCACCTGAAAAGATAGGACAAATCTTAAGAAATCCTAAAAATCAAACGCCTCCACTCAACTCCGCAGAAGTATACAAAATACTTTGTTCCTGCGGGCAAGGAGATATACATTGGAGAAACCGGGAGAATGATCAACCTACGAAGAAAAGAATACCAATATGATGTCAGGTTAAAACACACCACGCAATCAGCATTATCAACATCGAAACAGGACATCAAATACTATTTGACAAAATGATTACAATAGCCAACATTACATCATACTTTCCAAAAAAGTATAGAGAAGCCATAGAGATACAAAAACATCCTAACAATCTAAATAGAGATAATGGCTACAATATAAATAAAAATATAGAAAACTATTTTCCCGGTTATTATTAACTAACCATAAGACTAACTAATTCCCCTTCCCCCTCCTTCTTTCCCCCATTCTCACAATTCTCTTCTTCCCCCCATCACTCCAAGTAGCGTAATATAAAAGAAACGGCTCTGTAACAGGCTGCTCCTCGCTCTGATGGAGTGGATTGCAAGGTTCACGAATCGTTGGCATTCCAAGAATGGATCTGGACATGGAGGAAATCCGCGAAACGCATAATCTTTATACAGGGTGTCTGAAAATAATCGCCAAATATTTCATGGGCAAGTAGTGCGGACTAAACTGAGTCGAAAAATCCTCTATCATTTTGTAAGTTTCCCCAATAGTTAACGAGATATTAATCTTTAAAGATAGCCGAATACGCGCGCCCGCCCGGCCTATTACTGCGAAATGTATATGCCTACCGATTGCTTGGTGTGCAGGTCGTGGGAGTTGGGGATTGGCTGGCAAGCGCCCCGCATCTCGCCGCAAGCCTCCATAACTCGGACGGCGCGCTTGCCAAGCTATACTCGCTCCCCACGGATCGAATTCGCGCACCAAGCGATCGGTAGGCACATTACACTTTGCAGTAGTATTCGGCTATCTTTAAAGATTAATATCTCATTAACTATTGGGGAAATTTACAAATAAAGGACTTTTAGGAAAAGGATTCAGTTTATTCCACTCTACCTGTCCATAAAATATTTGGCGATTATTTCCAGACACCTGTATAGAAGCACTCGTGGAAGTCTCAAGAATAATATTTACATATGTTAGCTGACCCCAACCATAGGGCTCCATACTGTCATTGATATGAGGATCATTTGGGTAGGTATCCACAGGTGCCCTGTCTCCATGTCTTATTACCTAAAAACAGGAAGACATATATCATGCAACATTAATTTTATTCTTGAAAGCAAGTCGATAGTAATGATCGATCTAATCATTTTCACAAAGGATACTCAATAACTTTTGGCTTTGAAGAATCTTTACCTGTTTGATTATTAAATATGTTACACGCGATGAACGACAAAGATAACATAATGAAATTCAATAAAAACAGAAGAGAATTTTAGCATTGACCCGCAGCTCAAAAATCAGTAAAATTGGGCTACAAATTGATCTATACCTAATAAATGGTAATGAATAATAATTCAAATTAATACTAATATAGGCTGTTAGGCTTCGCTAGATATTATTCTATGCTAATTAATCTTCTTTTTATTTTAACATTTATAAGTCATAATTTAATTATTCGATGCGTTTTTGCATGAAAAACAAAAGATAATGGGAGATATGTTCCCGAATTGCATCATGATGGTGGATTATTATGTTACTATACAATAATATATGTATAAGCATAATATGTATATTGTATATAATATTACTATTGTATTATATTCCCATACAGCACAAAATTTGCAGCAATATCGCTGTAAAATCTATGCAATATTGCTGCAACATGCAATATTGCTATAGAGTGTTACTGCAACTTTTGTGCAATTTTATGCTGTAGGGGTTGCTATATTGTTATTATATTATATTGTTATTATATTATTTTATAATTGTTATATTATAATTGTTATTATTTTTAATTGTTAGTTAAAAGTATTTAACATGACATCGAATTTTGAAGATGACTTCCAAATTTAAAAACTGGTAATTAAGATGAAATAAACTAATTATAATATAAAACAAACAACTTTCAGCTCCAAGTTATTTGTTTCGACTTTTTCGCCATAATATTCATTTTTCGTCTTTAATGGCTTCTGAACGTGAAAACGCTTGTCGCACGGCAAAATGCGATGCGATAACCAATGCGCATTCAAAGCAGTTAATCTGCTCTCTAAATAAATGAACATAATTGATTCTTATTTTATAAATCCAACGAATCGTATTCAATCGCTCGGGAAGCATACCTAGCCGCTTTGTCGTCTTGAACTCGCCCATTGAATATGTTAGGAGCTGTAAGCTTATTGGCTTTCTCGAAAAGTATCGCATACAAAAAGTTAAGGAAATACTATAGTATGCATTACATATACTATAGCATTTCCCTAGTTTTTCGTATGCGATACTTTTCAAGAATAGGGGCCCGGTGTGTAAAAGTCATTGTGGTTGCATTCAGTAGAAAGTTTATTTTGCAATTATTGAAAGTTCTTCATGCTGATGGTTGATTGTACTTTTAGATCTAGATGAAGAATGGTTCTATCTTAGTAGACAATCATAAAGAGATTGTAAAACTGACCTAGTTTCCACCGAGGGTTTAATTCGGATCAGAATGTAAGAACAATTACAGTCGAGTATTCCTCCGTTACAGTCGAACGATAGGGGAATGTTCGACTGTAGTTGGTTCTTACATTCTGATCCGGATTAAACTCTCAGTGGGAACTAGGCCATTGTTTTCTGCTGAACATAGCTATCAAAAGGATTTCTAATCCATTTAAGGATTACAATATACAGGATACAGGACCACGAATATTCATTCAGAATTACACGTGATCGAAGCGTATAAAACATGATCACGCATAAACTGCCTCAAGTCAAAATAGAAATAGTCAATGCACTGAAAAGAGTGCCAAGGCCTAGTTTATATCGTGCACTTGATACGGATACTAACTATATAAGTAACTTTCTATTGACTTATTTTAATTTCAGCGATAAGATTGTATATAAACATATTGTATATATAAACATACTGTACCGGTTAAAATTATATCACATTTCGATTTTTTAAGCATAACTTTTGTCAAAGTGAATCAAATACGCTCAAATTTAGATAGTAGACACTTGGTGACAGGTGTATCTTGTATGTAAAGTAGTATAATGAGATCTGACAATGTATACCGCCGTTATATAATGTATACGCCGTTGATTTTTTAAAATTTTTTACTAATTTTCCCAAAATGTATTTTTTTTATTTTTCATGATACAACTGTAGTTTTTACTGTAATGACCCAACTTTAGAAGTTAAATTTACTGTTTTAATTATAACAAATGTTCGTAGTATTCAAGATATAGATGAACGACAACAGAAAATCGTAAAGAGCCACAAACAAGGATGGATGTACGGAAGAAGCTTGCCCAGCAACTTGACATCTCTAAACCAACAGACCAAGTTTCTTAAGCGTTGAAAGGTCTAACAAAGCTATATAGTTAAGGAGAAAAAGAGTGACCGACATTACACTACTTTTCTCGTCGATCACAACATCCTTCGCATATCTCCGAGCAATTCACGTATGACGCCGGACATTTTGCTGAAAAAATATGACTTCAGAACAATCTGATTTATACAGATCATATGTCATCGCCTACAAGCCGAAAGAATATATAAACACGATATGAAGAGCGACATACCTCAACAATGATCTGATGTCTTCTAGAGCGACAAAAATAAGTTCATGTTGTTTGATAATGATGATATAATATTGATTTGTCGTTCCAGAAGATCATTGTTGAGTTGTCTAGTCGAGGTGTGCTTTGACCCATTCCAGTCGCGCCTTCCAATTCTTTACGAAAATGAATGATTTCTTCACGGGTCGCTGTTCACATGGTCTTTCAGCCTGCAGGAGACGGCGTATGATCTGTATAGGCGGATTAAATTGTTCAGAAGTCGATATTTGCTCAGCAATATCCGACGCTGTATAATGTGAGTTGCTGCGAGATATGTGAAGGATGTTGCGATCGATGAGAAAAGTAGTGTAATATGGTCAGTAATATCACTTTTCTTCTTCTTCATATAGCTTCGCTAGATCTTTCAACGTTTAAGAAACTTGATCTATTGATTTGAAGCTATCAAATTGCTGAGCAAGCTTCTTCTGTACGTCCATCCTTGTTTATAGCTTTTTATGACTTTCTGTTGTCGTTCATCTATATCTTGAACACTACGAATATTTGTCGTAATGTAAAACACTAAATGTATGTAATATAAAACACTAAATCTCCTACAAGCGCATAATATTATTTGATATTAAGTAATATTTTAGACATATTCTCCTAAAATATTAAATGTAACATTTTAATAATATTTAGTGTAATAATATTAAATGTAACAATGTAATAACATTTTAAAAATATTATACTAATATTATATAAAATTAAATAATATTCTCGAAATATTAAT
>Ga0157364_1003865_pt1:7500-14717 | contig 14717 bp, 4 predicted proteins | sample AttsexASBM2_FD_111476 | JGI IMG/M metagenome (GOLD analysis project Ga0157364, IMG submission 111476) | Fungus gardens microbial communities from leaf cutter ant in Ribeirão Preto, State of São Paulo, Brazil - Atta sexdens ASBM2 | ecosystem: Host-associated > Fungi > Mycelium >... | reverse complement strand
CTAAAATAAATAAAACAAATTAATTTTTTCAGTGTAAATTGCATATTTGCAACATTCATTTTAACATTAAATTCAGGATAAATTCGGAATCTGAGCAAATTGATTATATTTAAAAACTAATGATAGAAATGTATGTAGTATTAACTGTTAACACTAAAATGTAATACTTTTATCTGGCAAAAAGATTATACATCCCAGTAGGGTATATAGTATATCGATTCTTCATATACAAAATATTTTTTAATAAAATCAATAAAAATTATTTGTTTTAAATAACAAAATTGATGTCGTTTCTAGAGAATTAAAGGAAATAAAGAAAAAGGAAATAAAAGAAAATTTACAAAATTTGATTAACATTCTAAAATAATAATCGTTACCCTAAATCAAGTAGTTCTTGTAGTTCCGGTCGAAATGGATTTTTATTCATGTACCATTCTGGTAAGCAAAATCGCTGTTTATAATAATTTTGCATTCTGACCTTAGTTTTCTCAAGATTAAATTTGCAAACTCTCAAAAATCGCAGGATAAGAAAGTCACCTGTGTACAGATTAAAAATTCGTTTCAAATAAGAAACTACAATTGAAGCGGTATTAACAATAAATCTTATTATGTATTATAAATACATTCATAGAGTAGCAGACTTTAAGAACAAAAATTTCTAATATCCGTTTAATATCAGAAAATATTAAAGAGAGGCTTTATTATACTAAGATTTTATTATATCAAGAATTTGTTAAGCTATTGTTAAGAAATTAATATTTATAAGCATTTTAATTATAAATTATTATAGATCACTTTTTTGAAAAAAAAAACATGTTGTATAATGGTATCATATTTTATTCTGCTCAGTTAATCCGCACAGATGTAATATATTTCACATCTTTTGTGAAATGACACATTTACATATACAATCAAAATTGCTAAACTTTATATATATAGCAATCAAAGTGTAAAAGTACAAGTTAAAAATTTAAATATCTTATTGTTATTTATAATGACTAATAAAACTTTAATGTAATCGATGCATAAAAAGTTTAAGAACAGTATTAAAGTATTAAATCTAACCATTGCATAATAATCTAGATAGCCACGCAAGATTTAGCATTTGGAACAATTGATGTATTGTTTTTAACAATACATTGTATTGTCGATAATTTGCTGTTATTGAAATCTAATGAATTGAGCTAACATCAAGAAGACAAATAGATTTCAGTGAGTTTATGAAATTATAAGAGTATACATTGAGAAATAATAAACTCATCATGTTGACAGTAAATTGACGGCCATGCACACATGATGACAACTTGCCAGCAGTTTGCTGAATTCTAAGGAAAATTTTACGTGACATCAGAACAACAGTTGGTGGAAACAACTTTGTTTTTAGTTTGATAAAATTGAATTGCGGAATAAGTGACAACAAAATGGCAACATATTGCTCTTATTTGGCTATCTGATCATCTATATTTACAAACATATTTTAATTACTAAAATGACAGAGAAATATGGAAATTTTTTTCTTGCTTTCTCGATTAATTAAAAATATTAAAAATCAATTATATTCTTTAATTCATTCAATAAACTAAGTACTAAATAACTTCGGCGCCTTAGGGATGCACAGAATACTTGAAAAGTATCCGGCATCTGATATTATCCGGCACTTTTTTACTATTCGACTGGATAGTTGGATATTTTAGTATTCGAATATATCTGATTGAAATTTTATATTAAAAGTTTGCGTCATTGATGCACACTTCTATTCTTTTCAGCTGAACTTTATACACATATCTTTCTTTTTTTCTTTTCACATTGAAGAGATAAAAAAAAAAGAAAAATTGTGCAAGAAGTTCAGCTAAGGCTGCATTCGGGGAGCGATAGCAACACTATCAGCGCTAGCGTGTCATTCTATTATTTTATCATTAGATGTAAAACAGGAATAGGATATAGATCGTATTTCGAATTACATATAAAACGCTTGATGCATTATTGTTCTTGTTGCTTTATCGAAGACTAAAGAAGGATAAAATGATATGCCGACGAGATATTATTAAAGTTAATCCTGAGCAAATTTTCGTCCATACAAAAAGGGCTCTAAGAGGTAATTGAAGAACACTTACATCATCGACAATTGATATAAATTTGCGATTGTTATTAATATAAATATTTTAATAAGATATCATTAAATTGATTTTTTATTACATAAATGTTCTATGTATAAGTATGCATGTATAAATTAGTATGTATGTATACTTATGTTATAATATCTTATATATTACAAAATTATAATTTTTTTCTCTATATAATTATCATCTCTGTTGATAATCAAATTCGAATAATAATATTAAAATCATAATTATTATCACTATTTTTTTCTTACAGTCCCTTTTCTTTTTTGCTCCTTTTTTCTTTCTTTACTTAGCTTTTTTTTAGACATTGTTCCAGATATTTGAAAAATATCGGATATCCGATTCGAAAAATTGTCTAACTAGATATCGGAAATCTGATGTTATATTCTTTTCAGATATCTGATAATTTTATGATCCGATGCATCCCTAATTTTATTATTCGAAATTAATAATTCGTAATTCAAAAACTCGAGCGATATATTTCAATGCATAGTCATTACCTCTATCATTTTTATTGATTTGTATGTGCAAGTCATCGCACTCTTCGATCCAGCGTTTGATTTCCGCAACGGCGTTCTTTCTAATCTTGTCAGTTTCGTTCAAATGTACCGCTGCATATTTTTTATCGTCACTTGTCAGTTCTTGCCTAGTGTGATGCACAACGCTGTCGCTGTTACTCGCCATCGTGATGATAGTGAATGTGAAACCTTGTTCACGGAGAGACTCACATGTGCTGGTTGTAAAAACTCGAATGCACAAAACTCGAACGCAACGCACGATCAATGATAAGTATGATCTGACAATTGCAAGTATGTGCTCTTTGGAATGACTTCTTTGACAAATCAACTTTAATAATCAGATATTGCGCCATCTGCAGTACATAATGTACATAATAGATTAACTTAAGATTGATTGAACTTAATGAATATTTAATATTCATCACTGAACTCGAATAATATAGAACGTGTACTGTTATATTATGTCCATAAAAAAAATGAGAATAAAATAATATGATGATAAGGAACTATCTATCTCTGTCTAACTATTCTGCAACGATTCTTCGGTGATGTAGACTATCTGTCTCTTTTTAACCACTCTATAATTGGTCTCACTCTGACTCTCTGCTGCTATGAATCAAGCAAGCAGTGCACGTTCGAGTATTATTAGAGTCCAGTGGTACTCATCTTCGAAAGGATGAAAGAAAAAGAGAAATAATTAATTTTCTTTTCAACTCGGTAAAGATTAGAACAAAGCGCTATTAACTAGGATAATTAGAGTAATTATCTTAATTATTTATGCAACTTTTTAAAATTGTAATTAACTTAAAATAAAATACGAGAACATTATGTAAAGTATCTGAGTCGAATAAAGCTCAGCACTAAATAAGACCCACTTTTAAATGTATTACTTTAAAACTCACTTTAAGCCTGCAGTATATGTTTAAAAGATTTGTCACAGGAAGTAGATAAAAAGGGAGATAAAGAATTGGAATCGGTAGCAACACGTTTGTTTAATACAACAAAAACGTGATGAACCATTTTTATAATAATCCGCTAAAAATTTATTAGTATACAATATTTCATAATTTATTATAATATTATTTAACTTCCTAACTGGAAAATAACTAATGAATCAATTTTTTGAAATAAATATTTGAAATAAGTATTTTGAAATAAGTATTTGAAATAAATATTTTGAAATAAATATTTTTTTTAAACAATGTGTTTATTGAATAATTATTTATATAATTATTATTATAACTAATAGCGTTTTTTCTTAACTGCACTATCGCTCACCAGTCGCAATACTCAGCTGTTTCCTTGGCTGATAGGCGACCTCATTCAGTGTGACGTGTTTCCGGCTATAATGTAGTGCAAATTTTATGCAAATTTAAGTGGGGTTTTGCTACACGATCTTAAAGAGATGGTATAGAACCAGTGTAACATTAATCGGTAGCAAAATTAACATAACATGAAGTAGTGTACACCATGGTAGCATTGATACTTACACACAACTGGTGTAGTGCGAGATTACATTAAGAGAAAACGTTATAACTATTTGTTTGTTACATGTGAAGTTTACGCCAGAGAATAATGACTTTCAATGCTGCTATCTTTTAAGAAGCCAAAATTGCATTCAAATTGTTAGAAATTTCCAAAGATTAAAAAGTTAATTACAAAGAAAATTAAAGATAATTGTAATATTTGATAATAGAGTAAATCCTAAGGAATATCTTTTCTATGATTAATAATCATTATAAAACTGATTTAAAAAAATAATGTTGTAATACTTTCTTTTAATTTACTTTTAATTTATTTTTTATTTGGGCCTTTTATATTCATATGCATGTAATGAGGCTCAATATCAGAGTTTAACAAAAATTTTTTTATCGTTCATTTATACATATTCTACATAAACAATATATTTTTCTTTTGGGAGCAAATAAAATGAAGATTTGATTCTCTTAATTTACTTAACTTATTTCAGTATCCCCTATTTATTCAATATATTATAAATAAAATGAAGATTTGATTCTCACTTAATTTATTTTAGTATCCCCTATTTATTCAATATATTATAAATAAAATTAAAAAAAAAATAAAATTAATTAAATGGGTCTTATTCGGTTCAGCTACCTTATTATAAACTTTTATTTTAATGTTAAAATAAGACTATCAATTAGTACTAGGATTTAGTTGCACATTTCGGCCGATATTTAGCTTGATTCTTGCTCCTTATTTCCCTGGCGATCGGCATTTAGGCTGCGCGCGGAATAGTGAAGTAAGAGGAACCAAGCTGAAATCTTTTTCGTATTCATTCGGCCGAAATGTGCAATAAATCCCAGCACTGATGTAAATATAAATACAACTATATAAAATATTTGATAAGTTTCATTTAATTACAAAATAATTATAAAATGATTATAAAAAAGTTAAGAGTGTCACTGAGGATGTACATATATAGGCGCCATTCTTTTCTAAATAGAAGCGAAGCAAAACTGCATCTTTTGAAAGCACAAGCAAATATAGTATTTTTACCTTTTTATATGTACTAAAGCAATTATATGATAATATTTATATGACATTTTCATAAAATAAGCATAAAAAAATGATGATTTTAATTTATATAAATATATTGCGACGGCGCATTAGGAACAATCATTAAGGTCTGCTTGCATTACTAGCGGTAATAAATGAACTTCATCTTTCTGTAATTCCATAACTTGAAAGAAATTGCACGCAATATGCTTTGATGTATAACACATAAAGAGATAAACATTGCATTTTTTTATCTACTTAATGATGCGATTATGATGATTTCATTGATAATAAGCGCAGAAATTGCGTCTGAAAAAATTTCCCTATATTTAATTTAATCGATATAAGCGATCCGTTAATAATACGCGCTATTTTCGTAGTCTTTAATTAGAGTTTTCATATTATCGATATTTGGAATGTAATACATGCTGTTTACATGAATACATTTGTACAAAAATTGAATTATGATCAGCGACTCTAAGGCTGCATTTTCATGCTGATATTCGACGCTCGATTCGAGCGTCAAATTAATCGAAAAGACACTTTTATCTTCGCTTGGAAATTAAATTGATCTTCGCAATTTTTAACAAATTGCTATCGTAATATTGTTTGCTAATAGTGTAGCTTTTGATTAATCAAATAACGGACAGGAAGAGGCATTACAACTTACGATGCGACGATATCTATAGCATATTTTTATCATAATTGCGCTGCTTGCAGTAAATAACGGATTTAGAAGCTCGCCATGACAAATTTATGTACACAATAATTGCTATCTATTCTCAATCCAAAAGATGTACAAACATTAATGACAGCTTAATTACTAAAACTTTTACATTACGCAGTATCATTACATTGCGTATCAGTCTTTTAAACAAAATACCAGGATTAAGAAATAACTAATTACTTGTAAATAAGTTATAATTACAGTTATTTTTTTTCAGTAGCTGTAACTTAACTTAGTTCCTTTTTTCCATCTGTAACTGTAATTTAATTTAGTTACATTTTTTCCAATAACTAATTTAAATTATTTTTTTAAGTAATTAATTTAAATTATTTTTAAATTACTTTACATTTTAAACTTATTTGTCAATTTAATGTGATTGGTTAAAATCTGAATATTGATTAAGGATACGGTCCACAACAAATGCTTCGAAGTATTTTTTGATTGGTCAGTAAATTGTAAATGTAAATTATTTTTTTCTTTGAACCTTAATGCTATCGATGTCACTCACATTGTTCTGTTATGATAACAGAAAAATAACTGAAAAGTATTGTAACTAAAAAGTTACTTTTTTTAATAAATGTAACTATAATGAGTTAATTTTTAGTCTTAATAATTTGGAACTGCAACTAGTTATTTTTGAAAAAAAAATTGTAATTGTAACTAGTTATTTTTACAAAGTAACTTTCCCAACTCTGCAAAATACGTACAAATATAATTTTTCATATAAAGATATGCATATATAGTTACATTATTTTATGTATATTGTCCATACAATATATCTACTACGTATGTAGTCATATATCAATATATGTGAAAAGTAGATAATTTAAAAATACATGACAAACATATAACTGTTCAAAAACATAATATAAACTATACCTATTATTTTTTCTTAAAGTTTCATAATTCTTTTTCGTATCATATCATTGATTAGTTCTCTTTGTGTAACAAAAGGAAGACAGAAATATAGTTATTTTTTTTTCATAATCACTAAAGATAAAGTGTGACTTATATAATAAATAATGATAATAAATATATAATATCGAAGCCTGTACTAAGAACATTCTCTATCGATACTAAATTTACTATTTCGAAATGATAATTTCGTCATTCTCTTCATTCATAAGCCAGTCGCGATTTTCCTCGATCAATTTCTTCCAATATTCTGCAAAAAGATGTTTTTTTTATGAAAATTGAATTATGAAATTGAAATATTATACTAAAGTTAATTTATATCTATACACGTTTTAGAATTATACGAAATTATTAACAACTTTTAATTAACAACTTTTAATGTTTCTTAAGCGTCTACTTGTAATTTTATTTTTA
>Ga0157364_1003865_pt1:0-2500 | contig 14717 bp, 4 predicted proteins | sample AttsexASBM2_FD_111476 | JGI IMG/M metagenome (GOLD analysis project Ga0157364, IMG submission 111476) | Fungus gardens microbial communities from leaf cutter ant in Ribeirão Preto, State of São Paulo, Brazil - Atta sexdens ASBM2 | ecosystem: Host-associated > Fungi > Mycelium >... | reverse complement strand
AAATTCATTAATATACAATATAAAGTAGTTGAGCAATATGGTATAGAATTGGATTAGATGCAGCTACAAATACTGTATAACACGAATCCTGCGGGATAATATTTGAACATTGTATCTATCGCTAGCTGACCTAAAAAATCGTACATCGAAAAATAATGCAAATTGAAAATATGTATGATATTCGTTCGAACTGTTACATTGTTTTTATTTTTATCTTAAATAAATCTAACACTTTGTATATTCTCGGATCGTGTCATGTGCAGCGCGCAATAAGAATTAATCTTCCTTGATTGTCCGGCTTCCGTAGAGGTAAACATAAACTAAATATAAACAAAGAATTTCAGATTTCTTTTATAAAAAAATTAAATATACGTACATATTTTATAGTTTTACAGCGATGCGCATCTTATTATTATAAGTCTTTGAAAGTTGTTTACAAAATATTCTTGCCAATATATATATATTAACAGAAATGGAAACAAAAAGTTAACACAAATTTATCTGCAAATGTAAGCAACGTATCATTAAAGTTAAAGTTGCAATTTAGATGAAATATTTCTTATATACAAAACAAATAAAAGTAAATACATAAAAAATAAAAAATAATTTATAATCTATCAATTCTTGTTATAATTAAATTGGTAAAATTCTAAGTTTAAAAACTTAAAAATTTTTTTTAAATTAATATAAATTAAAATAAATAAATTTAATTAATAAATTAAGAATCGCAATGTTTATATTTTTACAAAAGAAATCGATTCTAATTAGAATGCGGAAATTATAAAATTTCCGATAGAATAGTGAACTATTCTAACTTATGATATCATATAATCTAAGTTGTTTTCTGGATAATAATAAAAAGATAGAAAATAAAATTTATATTCAAATCATATAAGATCGCTTTAATATTAGTCTAGTTTGTGCATATAGATAGGTAAACAAATTCACCATATATCTTACGAATTTCAGCATTCCAATAAATTCTTATTCTATAGTAATGATTGTTACTCCAAATCGACTCTGTATCTCCTGCAACTCCGGTCGAAATGGATCTGTATTCATGAACCATTTCGGCAAATCGGATCGCTGCTTGTAATAATTTCGTATCCTGATTTTACATTTCTCTATATTAAATTTACATACTCTCAAAAAACGCAAGATAAGGAAGTCATCTGAATAAAAAGAAAGAGATTAAGTATTTCTTTCAAATAAAAAAAAACTTCTTGTAAAATATTAAACTATAAATATTTTTCAATGAAACAATTCATTCGTGTCTGATAGAATATACATTTATAAAATATATCAAAGATTCTTCTTTTATTTTGAATAAAATAAAATAAAAATATATTTACTTTAATTATTTTTTTTAATAATTTATTTTATTTTTTTGTCATCAATTATTTGATTGTAGCTTATTTCGTTTTCTCATTAGACGAAATTCAATTTCAAATACAATATATAATTATTGATATTGATCATTGAAACACAAGATATTACAAATATCTTTTATATATTTTACAAATATATTCTATTGCAAGTGTTGTTTTATTAAAGTTATTAAAAAAATACTCGCATTTTTAAATATAATTTGCATGAATTTTATTTATGTATTTTTTTCACTTTTGATGTCTGATGATCTGGCTGCAATGAATAGAAGAACATTAGAAAGCCTTTGAGGGAGAGAATGGCAAATTGCTCCTCCTTTGATTGGACGCAGTCATCAAACTCCATAGACATGGAAGAAATTGGAAAAAATTGGTCACGTGACTCCCGTTCTAAGATTGGATGCGATCATTTAAACCCCCCGGCACTGAAAGATTGCAAAATGGAAAAGTAATGAAAAGATATGTTTTTGTGCTGTTTTTTCGGTAATACGAAATATCTTTTAGTCAACTTTTTCGAAACGACAATCATAGAAAGATGACAAAAAGATGTCCTTTTTAAATTATCTTTGCGACAAAAGACTTACAAAACATATAAAGAATTTATACTCCTTATGAAGATCAAATATGGGTAAATTTTAAAAATATCATATAAACATTTAATAAAGAATCTTATATAACTTAATATGAATCTTTACGTGGTCCAAATTAAATCTTTATGAGATTTTAAAACCGAACCGTTATTAAGATCTTATTTAATTATTTTATTAAATTTTAATAAAATTTATATTAAATTATATTACCATAAACCCATATAAACATTTTTTTCGCAAGTCATGTGATCAATTTGCCACTCCCTCCCTCTGAGGCTCTCTCTAGGCAACAGTCCAATATTTCGACGCGCTCGTCAGATATATAGAACGACTGTTTTTATAATTTTACTCATTCGAGCGTACAAATCGTCGTTTTCCTCAATCCAACATTTGATTTCCGCGATGGCGTTCTCTCATCGGTTTCGTTCAAATATGTCGCTGCACATCTATCTTCACTAGTTAGCCCATGTCGACCGTACAACTCTACACTATCGTCACATTTGCCATCGTGACACTACAAGAACT
>Ga0157364_1003864_pt1 | contig 14720 bp, 12 predicted proteins | sample AttsexASBM2_FD_111476 | JGI IMG/M metagenome (GOLD analysis project Ga0157364, IMG submission 111476) | Fungus gardens microbial communities from leaf cutter ant in Ribeirão Preto, State of São Paulo, Brazil - Atta sexdens ASBM2 | ecosystem: Host-associated > Fungi > Mycelium > Unclassified ... | reverse complement strand
GTGTGTGTGTGTGTGTGTGTGTGTGTGTGTGTGTGTGTGTTTGTATGCATGCGTGTACATATAAGTATATATCAGTAGAGCTGCATGTGAATATGAAAAAAATAGAAATGGGAGATTTTAATAACTACTGTTCCTATTAGGTTGTTGCATATAACATTTTTTAATTAAAAATTGAGATTATTGATGTTCAAGTTTATGCAATTTTCGAAATTGATATATTATCTATTAGTCTTTTTGATTTATTGTTTAAACAAGATGAAATGCTTTTACGATGCCAAAATTAAAAAAAAATATACTTGAACAGTGTAACTTTCAAACATTTACAAATTTTTTTATTCAGGGACTTGGACCGAAACCAAAACCAATAACTAGACCGTTATTTTTGTCGAACTGAAATCGATAACCGAATCGAAATATTGCATAGGCTAATAAATAGTAACCGGATCGAAAATGTTTTTCCGGTTTCGATTCGATTTTCAGTTCAGATTTTTTAACTTCATTGGTACGATTATCGATTATCACCAAATATACGTATCTCTGGCAGAGCGTCGGCTGTAGTCAATAGCTATCCAGCCAGTAATAGGAAATCGGGAACAGGCATCACAGCATTTTTCTCCATCCACTCACTCTGTCCCCTCTTTCGGTAAAGGCGAGAAGGAAGAGCGATGAAGGAAAGAAGAACAGTGAATGGAGTATGTTTGTAATCTTACCCATACAGCACAGAAAGATTGTAAAATGATTGCAGATATATCTCATTGCAATATTGCAAATAGATTGCGCAATGTATTTGCAATATTGTTGCAATGTTATAGCATCATAAAAATGTCCATCTTCAGTAAGATTGTACTGTAATGTCGTAGTGATGTTGCAATGTATTTGCAACTATATTAAACATAATTTAAACTATAGTAAAAATAATTCTTTTATTACTGAATGTAATTTGAAATAATTTGTGATATAAATGTTTAAAAATGTAAAAAAAGAACTAATCAATATTTTATATTATAATTATTATATTTTGTACTTAATTGCAAATTTTATGTGCAGGTATATATATTTTTTAAATTTTACATATGTAGACATATATTTTACACTTTATGCAGGTACGCTTATTTTGTACATATTCTTAGTGAAATGAAAATATTAAGAAACTCCATGCTTCTATTTCATTTTCTTTGCAATATTTAAAGAATTTTTTAAATCCAAATATTTCAAGAAATTATAAGAGTTGATTATAAAGTTTGAAAAATCTTGTTGTGCAGCGGTGATAACAAATGTTTCAACAAACACTATAATTTCTAATGGTTCCCGCACACTGGACGTAGAAATACTTGTCGCGCGATGCTGATAACCAATAAGCTTACAACTCTTAAAATTTTCATTGATTACCGTGTCACATTTTGCCGCGCGGCAAGTGTTTTCGCATCCAGCGTACAGAAACCAAATGAATGAAAATAATTAACAATTCTAACGTGTAATTGACGTGTTTCCACATGTGACAGCAGTTCATTACTCAAAAGCTAAAATGTTTTTTAATGTCTTTATGACAATGCTATAAAATTTGTACACCGTAATATATATTATAAAATATAATTCCTAATACCTACAATGTTGCAGCAATCTGTAATATTACAATATTTCTGCAATGTTACTGCAAGTTTGTATGCTGTATGAATACATTCATATTTTTAATGCATCTTAGGCACGCAGTTGATTTTAATGCCCCTGAGCATTCGCTGTAGCAATTGAAAAAATGATCTGTTTACATAATCTTTCATTCCATATTTTTTTTAATTGTTTTTTTCAATAAACATTTTGTTTAATAAATATGAATTTTTTAAATATGCAATTTATCATATTATCTTTTTTTATGGTAGGTAATCATACACTCGTAACTGTAATCAGAAAAAAAATTGAAGTCCAAATGGTTACAATCACCGTTATCGGTGAAAGAATTGAAACCACTTGGTTTTCGGATTTTTTCAGTAACTGAAAAAGATCGAAATTATTATCGATAAAAGAATCGAAAATTGGATATAGTCTTTGATCATAACCTGATTCGATCCGAGTCCCAGATTATAAGAATAATATTAATTTGTCATCTGCAATTGTTCGGCACAAATTTACAAATAAATTTAAAAAAAAACCTGATTTCAAATTAAACAAATTTGAAATGATATAGACATTGTGCTATTGTATTGTAAGTATTTCTTCTCTTTATATAATTGAATTGAATTTTATATTGAATTAGATTTATTTTATATGCAACAATGTAATGATTAAAATGATCGTAAATATAAATGTGTGACGATGCTAGTCGACTGAGGAAAATCTATCGTTGCGACAAAGAAAAAGAGTCGATGCGAAAGTGGTATAAATATAAGTAAATAATTGTAAATAAATCGGAAAAGTTGTAATTTCATGCTGGCACAAATTTCAAATGCAAGATGCATTAACACGAGCAACGAAGTTAATTAATGTCAAAAAATCTGTGACAATATAAATCGTCATAAATTACTTTGCGAAATTGGATATTTTGTTGCAAAGATTAATTATTGCTATATTTTTTAATATAAAGCAACACAGCAATATATTTTTTTTAATTATATGCGAGTAATTTGAGTTACTTATTTCATAAATTTTTTTTATAAAATCCTTGTTGTTAAACATATTGAAGGAACTTTAAAAAAGCACTTTTATATGTTATATGTTATTATAAACTCTTTGATATAGTGCAGAAAAAGTTTTTTGATATTGATTTAATTTTATTTTTTATAATTCACAGAATTTATCGAATCATTTAATAAATGTTTGCAATTTTAATGAGATTATATTGCTCACCAATGATGAGCTCATCAATGAAATGTCACTATATGTTTCTATGGAAAACTTTCGAGTTCCTTTCGCTCTGCTATTGATGATTATTAATGTCAATAAATTGTGCCGCTCAGAACTGTTGTTTCATCTTCGGATAAATTATGTAGTAATTTACGTATTGGATAAACAAAATAATAAGATCAAAAGAGAATAAGACAATGAGCTGAAGTTTTCTGAAAGATGGAACAATTCAGACCGTGTTCCGATATGCACTGCTAGTATTGAAAATCTATAGTTTATGTTACGTATACTATACATTTTCAGTACTGTATATCGGAACACGCTTTCAGCTTCAACGTTATTAATGCCTAATATGTTACCTATACATATACGTTTTAAAACTAAAAAGTTCTCGAAAATCATTAATAATGGCACTAAAACACAATATTGTTATATTTAATATACAAGTACAAAAAAAATTTAGAAAGAACCAAGAACTCACTTATTTGTCATTTGTATATGTCAGAATTACTATTGTCTCTAGAGGATATACACGTATGCATACGTATTAAGGTAGAGATATCAATATATACATAGTTCACGAGATATTTTATACTTTATTTTGATATATATTGACATGAAATATTAAATATCTTGTAAACTATTAATTTTTTTATAATCGTAACCTTAATATTTTTATGAACATAATAATGACATGAATCAATTGGTATAATGAAAATACAGTTACTTATTTAAAAAATTATAAATTTTGCCTATATATATATTTTTTTTTAGCAACTGTGTATTTTCTTTACATCAATTGATTTATCTTATTAACGCATAAAAAAATTAATAGTTTACGAAGTGATTAATATTCATGTTAATATTAAGTGTAGTAAAAAGAAATCTATTATTTTTGCATGAAATTGAATAGAAAAATAATGGATTTCTTTTCACTACACCTAATATGTGCCAAATATAAAAATGTCTCATAAATTGTTAGTTTTTTGATATCTATACCTTAATATTTTTATATGCAGAATAATTAGTGAAATCATATTATATTTAAAAAATCATATAATTCCATTTAAATAAATGAAGTTGACCTTAAAATCTCCGAAGCGCCTCTACTCGGATAAAAATTATTATCGCTATACGATAGCTATCGCTAGATATCTATCTTTGTACAATGTAATTTTACATTTTACATTTTTAATTAACATAAGTTTTCCTTTGAACTTTATAGATTCAAAGATATCTAAGGTGATAATAGTTATTGAGACACCCTGTATATGTATATATGTACACAGGGTGTGCAGAAATTCAACTGACCACATTCAGACATACCACCACATAGAGCGGACTAAACTGAGTCGAAAAATTCTCTACCAGATTGAAATTTTCACAATATTTAACAAGATATTAATTACTAAAAATTCCCGGATATTGATCTTCAATAATTTTTTTTTCAAATACTATCAACTTTACAGAAAAAGAGAAAAAAATTGTTTATTTTCTTCCTACAAAGTTATGAGAATTTTTTGTTCAGCATTTTTTCAAAATTTTTTAATACCGTATTTTCTCATGTTGATAAAAATAATTGCCACTATATAAGAGAATTGCAATACTAAAAAAGTTAATAAAAAATTTTAAGAATTCTATGAGAATAAATAATTTTTATCTCGCAGTTTTTCTGTAAAGTTGATAGTATTTGAAAAAAAAATTATTGAAGATTAATAGTTGGTCATTTTTAGTAATTAATATCTTGTTAACTATTGCGAAAATTGCAAAATGATAGAGGACTTTCGACTCAGTTTAGTTCGCTCTACCTGTCTACGAATGTGTCAGTTGAATTTTCAAACATCCTCGTATATGTGCATGCGTGCGTATATATATTTTAGGTATAGTAAAAAAAAATCCATTATTTTTCCATTCAATTTCATGCAAAAATAATGGATTTCTTTTTATTACATCTAATATATCTAGAGTATCTCTAAATTCCCGCATACGGAGTACAAAATGTAATACTTTACGTTAAAACAAACAACTTTTTCTTTTAACAAAATTGCGTCCAATAAATAATTTTTCTCTTATTTATTAACTTCAATCTGCTCTTTTGCAAAAACTATTTATCGGATGTAATTTTGCGAAAGGGAAAAGTTGTTTTTTTGTACTAAAACGAATAATTTTTTTCTATAATAAAATTACATTCGATAAATAATTTATACGTTTACTCGTATAACTTCAACCTGTTCTTCTGTAAAAATTACTTGTCAGACGCAATTTTGCAAACGAATAAAGTTATTTGTTTTAACATAAAGTATCATGTCTTGTACTCCGTATGCGGAAATTTAGAAACACCCTGTATATACGTACATATGTAGGATAATTATTAAAATCTAAATTAAATGATTATTACTTCGCAACAAATAAGCAGTAAAAAACAAATGACACTATTTTGTAAGGTAAACTTGTTAATTTCATTTAAGCTATTTTATAGAATAAACTTGTCATTTTCATTTGTTATTGTACAAGTCAGTTTATACATATATGAATGTCAGTATGAACATTATCCATCGAAAAAAAGATGTTTTTTCATTGAGTACTTTCTACAGAGCAAGAACTGTACAAAACTATATCGTAAATTTTGTAAGACCCTTCCTTAAGTAATGGGATTAGCTTGTGTGCAAATAATTAGACGAGATATTCAGTATTACTCGATCGTCGAAGACAGCTGCGTGAACGGACGCCCATATATCTTCAACTCTCTGGCACCCTGCACGAGCATCACGTAATCTCTCTTTTTTATGCATGTTAATCCTTGGGCACTTTCATGCTATAAAGGTTTACAACAAATATGGATCTAAAAAAAACTTCAAGTGAACTTATAAGGGAAATCTCGCGAAGTATCAAATTTATGAATCTTACGAAACTTTTTAATGAAATTTTATATATGTGGATTATGTAAATAGATGAATTTAAAAAATATTAAATGGTGCGAAAAAATAGTTTTAAGTAATCACTTTTTTTTGCAGGTAGTTTTTAGCGTTTTTATAGTTAGACCTCAAAAACAAGATATAAAAAAAGTGTTATACAAAAGTTTTATGATAAAATTTCTATTCATCTGCGTTAACAGTATTTTTTAACAATAATTTAAAACAATTTTTTTTTATTTTTGAACCTTTTTTCTTCGATTAATGCATTCATATTGACACTCACTGATTTATACAACAACTCAAATAAATTTTCTCTACAAAATGATGTTTCATTTGTTTTGTTCGGCCTATATATTGCGAATATAATAACTGTTTAGACACAATTTTAGTCATCCTGTATGTATGTATGTGTGTATATATATATATATATATATATACAGGGTGTCTCAAAAAGAGTATGAAGCTTTTACTAGCAGATTCCGTGGAATCTAAGACAAAAGTCTTACGAAAATATGGCTATAATATATCTTTCAAATTATAAAAGAATAAAATTTGCCAATTGTAGTATCTCAAATTTTTGCGCTCACGCATGTCGTGCATACGATTGCAAAGATATCCTTATACATTGACTCGTTTTTAAATATTGACATTGATGCACTTACTAGTGCCTAACTGCCGAAATTTTATTTTAAAACATTAATGGTGTAAATTAACAGCACTTTAAAATAGCAATGCTACAATGATTATATAATTTCCACTTTGATAATTTTATGGAAAAAGTTGTAGGATTAAAAGCAGAGAATATGAATATTTTTTAAATTAAGAGGAGGTTCTATTCTAGAGTCCAAAATGTATGTATTTTTTACTCATTTTTTTCATAAGGAAGGAAGGAAATATCAAAACAATTTTGGCATTATACATATTTTACATATTTTAGCGTGCAAATAATATTTTTTTTTTTCAGAAATATAAAAAATGGCGGCTGTAGCATAGGGATGCAGAATACGCGTGCAGCGCGTACGTGGTCAATTGGCAGGAAATCCTGGCTGTCGACAGTTTATCTGAGACAAAAAAAATCAATGAAATTATTAAAATATATTAAATTTGTAGGGCCATGAACCTTATTTCATTTGAAAAATTTGAAAATTTACAGAATGGCAGCCATTTGAAATTAAGTGTTAATTTTCACAAACTTTTTTTCATTTTCAATCTGTTCGAAGAAATAATTATTTTGGAAAATTTATGACATTTCCAGATTCATAACTCCATAAAAATTGTCTAGTTTAGTTGTGAGAAAAAATAAATCAATCGGATGGTTGAAACTGTACATTTCTTGCCAATTTAAAAAACATGAATTCGAGAAAAACGCGAAAAAATAAAGTTTTATTTGATGATAATGATTTTAATTAATTACAATATTTTACAACTTAATCAGCGATTCCTGGCATATAGTCAATTTCTCCTCTGTTCAGAGAATAAATTTTGCTACATTTGAATCCTTCTTTCGATTCTTGCTTGTTTTGTGCGTAATATCATTGAGCTCACTTGATTTTTTATGCAAAATCCGGTTAAGTTGCTTTAACATTTTGAATATTAAAAAATCCCTTTACAAGCATATTCTACACACAGAGATGCCAAAAATGTAAAAAAAAATCGATTTTTTTTACCCTCCAAAAAGGGAGAATCTCCCTTAACATTGTTCCGATATAAATGCATATGAAGACACTAAAATTTACACAGCACTCTTGAGGAATATGTTAGCTACAACATCCAATAAATGAAAGTCGCTAAATTTAATCCAACGTCAATATTAACAAAAAAGTAAAAAGTGTGAAAATGGAGGGTTTAAAAAATGGGATGTAATGCAAAAAATGGAATGCATGTATATGGAGTATCGATGGAATTTAGGTAGAGAAGGTAGAGAATAATAACAAGTAATACAAATAAATGAGTGACAAAATCTAAATTTGTTTATTTATGTAAACTGAAAAATAATTAAAGATAGTTCATATTTTTCTTGTATTGTAACAGAAAATATAATAGCATGATTGGACAAATAAGCTGATAATATGAAATATAATTGTAACTTATAATCGCGAATAAGCTGGTAATGTGTGGAATCCTATAATCTAACTTACTTGATATAAGTTAGCTAATATGGAACCTATTCCATATCCTCAACTCTCATTCCACATTATCTGCATGTCGTCACATGACAAAGAAAGTCTTTTTGTAGCAATAAAAAAGTTAGAAATCACAATTTATCTACATAATATTGTTCAACATTATTAAAAGCGTCTAAGGAATATAAGTAAGGATGCACTGGATCGTAAAATTACCGGATAGAATATAATATCGAGAAGGCAATTTCTTCGAATCGGATATCCAATATTTTCCGGATTCCGAGGAAATGTTTTCTAAAAAAAAAAGAAGAAATTGTAGAGAAAAGATTATAATTTTACAACAATGTATAAGATGTTATAGCATTATGAATATGCATACTTATTTCTATACAGTTGTATTAGGTGTAGTAAAAAGAAATCCATTATTTTTGCATGAAATTGAATGAAAAAATAATGGATTTCTTTTTACTAATATAATAAAAAAATCAACAATTTAATGATACCCAACTATTCGGTCGAATAATAAAAAAAGTGCCGGATGATACTAGATGATACTGGATACTTTTCGGATATCTGGTGCCCTAAATATAAACATTAACAAAATTACCTTCAGTTTGCGAGAACACTTTTTAGAAAAAGATACGCCGCGTTAGATTCCTAACGCAATGAAAATAAATAAATGTTGTGATGAAACATTATTTTGTCGGATTCACAACATTTTGCTGAGCTCATTGCTTGTTATGATATGTTCGGTAGCAATTGCAACAACTTTCAGCGATTATCGTTAGATTGCAATGCTTTGTTTAGAAAATAAGTTACCATTCCATATTAGCAATCTATTCCACATTCTCTGCTTTTACCCTATATGTATATTCGGCAAATAGCAAATAATTAGAAAAAATGTTATAAATATTAATTTTAATGTATTCATATATAATAAATTGTTGATACATATCTGTTTGACAATTGCAACACAGTATCAAAAGATAAAAAAAAGGGATTAATTGTAACAATTATGTTGAAAAAATATATACAATTTGACAACTTTAATTCGTTTATAATTTAAAAAGTATTATAGTCTCAATATTTTTGTATAAGATTTTTCATCTAAAATATTCTACAAAATCTGCCAGTGAAAGGACCTATACTTTTTCTGGGACACTACACATACATACACGTGCGCGCACACAACGCACATATGTATAAATATATACATACGCGCGCGCGCGCGCGCGCGCGTGTGTGTGTGTGTGTGTGTATGTGTATGTGTGTGTGTAACAACTATGAGCCAAAAGTCTGGAGGTCAAGATCATTGCAGATTGTTTCTCTTATTTTCATTTTTACATTAAAAATGAAAATAAGAGGAATAACTTTCAATGGTCTTGATTTTGACAAACGTTATCAAAATCATGACTCCAAACAACGTTTAAGAAGTTTGATCGAACATCTCGAATAATGTTATAATTGGCGGTACCTGAACTTTGTCAACTCATATCTCGAAAAAGACTTATGGGTCAATTCTAAGCTAAATCATAAGGTGTTCATAACTTATAAGTACTTACAAATGGCTTATAATTTTATTCAGTATCTTTACAGACAACCTTTACACAATTTCTTGCTCTTGATCATAAGATTTAATCATAAGACGAGAAATCGTAGACATTCATGAATGGTACGTCTTACAGTGTCTAAAATTACAATACTAATCATAAATTTTTACAAGTTTTACAGGAATAAATTGCGAATCTTACGATTCTATTTAGATTTGACCTATTAATTAAAGGGAGATTTGACCTATTAAAAAAAGATCTCGATCTATTAAAAAAAGATCTCGACAACACTAATTGAAAAAATAGACGTTTACTTTCAAAATTAAAATTGACTTTGAGAACTTCTCCATGCACTCGAGATCAAATAAGTCTCTTTGATGTTCAAATTTTACAAGCTTATGAAACATTTTTCTCAAAAATACTTTTTTTATGAGATATTCGACTGTCCAGACTTTCGGTCCATTCTGTATGTGATCTCTATTAGTAGAGATTTTATTTAAAAAGTTGCTCGTGTGTAAAAAGAAAAAGAGATACTTGAAGGTGAAATGTATATCACAATCTTCTTATAAGTTTATAAAAAGGAATGTATAAATTGGCGCTTTGTAATCAAGATATCAAGCATGATTGTTGTTTTTATATCGACTATCGTCTCGAATTCTATTGTACGCTGTAGTTGCCTCTTGTTGTGTTTTATTATCTCTGAATATTTTATCTTGTGCTTCAACATTGATCGTTAAATCGCCTATTTATGTATACATATTAATTATTAATAGCGCTAAGTAATCGACAATGCGTAGCGCATTAGACTGATAGAATCCTTTCGGATATATACGCACGAGAAATTTTCAAATAAATGTGCTGATTCTGTTACGTTTTCAATAGTATATTCATTTTCTCTTTTCTTCTGCTTTTTCCTCTTCTTCCTCTTTCTCCTTTTCCCGTATTTGCTCTCGATTCGAAGATATATCATTAAATATCGTTTTGTTTTTGATATCATCTCGCTTGCTCTGGAATGTCAAATTGAAATCATCCGGAAACTTGGAACGATATGTGACGAAGTCATCGCGTAATCTGCAGTAATCGGTGAAGAAGGTGAGATATTGAATTTCCTCATCCGTCGGTTTAAATAATTGTAATGGCGGCTTCATCTTGCTTATAATCGGTACTGAACGCCGAATTAATGGCCGTTTTTTGCTTACAGGTAATTCCATAACGCGCTTCAGAGCGTCCAATAATCGATGCATTAATTCGAACTAGCAATCATGCAAATTATTACGAATTAAGATATTGTTTGTGTTAAATTATGAAACAATCATGTAACACATCGTGTAACATAATTGTTTAAGATATTAAATTCAAGGTTATACTTAATGCATGTTAATTGCAAAATAACAAGTAAACTATTTAGTTCATAATATACAATAATAACAATAAATAACAGTAAAAGACAAACGAGATAATATTTTAATTAAGATAATAAAATTTAACTTATTACGTAAAGACAAATGTGTTTTGAACTTGCAAAGTCTTTAAAAATCATATAATTTTAGGCTTTCCCATGAGATTAACTCTTAAGACTCTCTTATTTACGAGTAAAAGATAAATGTTTAATAAATTATTTACCTTTTTTGCGGCATCCTCCGCTTCCTTTATAACCTTCATCTCTTGACGGAATCCTTCCCGCTCACAAGCACGAACAATTTCGCGTGGCAGATTATCCAGCTGGAGATTAAGCTTCTCGTGCATTTTTTCAATCCATTTCATCATCGAAAAACTATCGAGATTCGCGTCGTTCGGACCTATGCAACTCTCATAGGCATCTTCTACGAAAACGCGAAGATAGAGTACTTCTTTAGAGCAGACAAGATGTCGAAAAACATCTTGGAGAAGATAATTAGCGTATTCCTCGAGATTTGCTGCTCTATTTTCTGCCTCAATGATGAAATTCTATCGGATACTTCGATTCGTAAGACTAAATTATTAATGTTAAAGATATAATGAGAATTTAAAAAAGAAAAACGTATTTCATTAGAATTTATTTGAAATATTTTATGTATAGAATGTTTCCGAAAAATGACGATGAACCTAAAAAGATAATAGTCAAATTAAACAACTTATATGTAATTTGCATGTCGGATGACATCTCAAGACGATAGATATCAATTTTTGTTAAACATTATTAATGATAATGAAGTTGAAAAATCATTTTAAATACTTATGCAAAACAATAATTGAACAAAGTTCTAAAAACAACAATTTTTTTTATGAAATCTCTTATTATCAGCCTTTTAAGTTTGTCCCCACTTTTCAGAAATACTGTATATAAAAATCCAATGCTTTAGAAGCATGTAGTATTCATTGAAAAGTATTCATTAAAAATAAGCACTCAATCAACATAAATCGAAAAATTGATTTATCTTGGTAATCAAATTTTTATAGTTCATAATATCTTTAATTGTTCGTATTTTACATTTATAAAGATTTCTGAAAACTATCTTAAATTCTTTTTTTTATTTATATTCGTTAAATTTTCTTCAGAAATAATAGAATGAAGTATCTTAGAATTCGTAAAAATTCTGAGAAACTTTCTAAAAAATTATAAAATTATACAAAAATTCTGAAAATTTTTAAATTTGTACATATATAAAAATTATAAAATATTATATGAAGAATTGTAGGAGAAAAATTTTCGCCAAAGTGAATTAAAAAGAAGACGTTTTTATATAAAAATGTAAGCACTATTAATGAATTTAGTTTTGGGAATTATTTTTGTTTTTAATATGATTCACTTTTCGGTCTTGTTTAATCTTTCATTCTTTTCATTGTGAATGTTATATCATTAAAATCTTAGAAACTTTTTTCAAACATCCAAAATGTATTAACATGTTCAATTTATAAATCACGTGAACTCGATTGAATTGAATTGGTACGAACTTCTAAATCATTGATCGTTGAAGTAATTTCTCTGATCTCTTGTTTGATTTGCGCTTCAGTCACAGTGATTGTCATGGTTATGTCTGCCATTGGGGCAGCGAGGGATTCGAGATGTACGAGTGCATTTAAATTCTGGATCTCCATTGCTCGAAAGATGCGGATTAAATCGAATGGATCATCGAAGTACAATATGGCCGGGCCGGCATCAGTAGTGTCTTGTTCGAATAATTCTAACACGAAATGATTGTTCGTACATTAAGAAAAAAATATTGAAAAATATTAAGCGTTAAACATTTCGCCCAGAATTACCTATCAATTTCTCCAAGGATGCAGTTTCATCTAGTGTTTTGTATCTGTTAAACAAGTCTACCGATGGAGTATCGACGAAGGTAATGCTTTTTTCTGGTTCGGATTGTTGGAACAAGTCGTACTTGGTCCTCCAAGCGACAGGTGACAAGCAATAAAGGAACATCTGGCACATTTTTACTAATCTCCAATTTTCTTCCAATACATAAACGTCCAATCTATTCTGACCGAATTGTTTCGCAAGCTCGTTCTTCTGGGTGCTAATCTCTTCCGTCAATTTCGTTTCCCATTCCGCTTTCTTCAGCATTTGCATACTTTTCTCGTGATCTTTCGATAGAAATTCCTCGAAGTCGCTTACGTATCGTCGACAACGATACTTTTGCAAAATAGTAAAACGGATGAATTTATGTCGAAATATATTCATTTGAGAAATTAGTATCATAGTGTCGGATAAGATGCTTCTTGCGCATGCTGGATAAGAAGATATTTCTTGCGCGTATATGAAATGTCTTATTCAAACTAATTATTTTCATTGCTATTGATGATAAAAGGAAATATATAAAAGATAAATAATTATGAAAAAATGCATAAGAGAGAAATTATTATAAGGAATTTTTTCGAAGTTATACACAAAAAGATCAATATATTAAAATTTAATCAATAAACTTGAATTTGGATTAGGTAATGCAAACTTCGTTCTTGAATAAGAGGGGTCCTTACGGAAAAAAACTATTGCAGTAGTACAATAAATAAATTCGACAGTAGTGTCTCAATACATGATATTAGGATAATATTCTAGTTTTTATACTCAATGTACTGTGATCATACTGAATAAACTAGAAACATTAATGTAACGTCCCGATAAAATATCATTTCTCATATACTGTCAAGATATATTAAATATAGTATAATACTAAACTTCGATACTAATTTTGTACTATATTATATACCCAAAACCGAATATACCTAAAACATCTTCAAAATTCGTGCGTATCTCTCGTGTATATCTATAATATATTTTTAGAATAAAAATAATAATCACAATATAAAATGTAGGACCAATCTGCATAAGTAATAACTTCTATTCTACAATATAACTTCTTACAACGACGACCCTCCTGCCGCCGGATCGAAATCTGTCTTATCTGTGTCGAAATTCTCACTTTCGCGTAGTACTGTCTCTAAAAAAAATTATCGCATTATTTAGGCCGCATCCATAATTCTTATTTTATGATCATCTTAAATAATGTCTTAAAATAAACATCCATTAATCTTACAAGGAATCTTTTTCAAATGTTACTCGCCGATTTTTCTCATTTTTTGGTTCAAGATGTCAAAAAGTGATTTTTCATATCAAAAATAACTGTCAATATTAATCATAGCTTGTACACGTTTTATTTTTAATAAGAATTAAAATTCTTCGAAAACAATGCGTTTCTGCCAAAAATGTTTCAAACAATAATAAAAATTGTTTGATTTCGAAAGAAATATAGAATAGCGTTTTTTATTTGGCCTTGAGAACTTCTGCGGAAGTGATTTCATAATCAATTAAATTTTTTTAGTGAAATTATGATTTTTAGATGCAAATCGATTCCTCATCATTCTACAAAATTTTTACAAAAATGTTAGTTTAAAATGATAAAAAAAATGTTTGAAACATTTGTGGCAGAAATGCGTTATTTTCGAAGAATTTCATTATTAAAAATAAGATATATAAGCGCTATTATTATAAGGTTAATATTGAGCAATTATTTTTGGCATGAAAACTTTTTGATGTCTTGAATTAAAATTCAAAGAATGAGAAAAATTAGCGAGTGAAAAAGGTTCCCTAATTATTAGTCGCGAAATAACTCGGATTGTTCTGACGAGAATAAGATTAGATTTGTATGGAGGAGAGAGAGGGAGGGAGGAAAGAGAAAGAAGGAGGGAAGGAGGGAAAGGAGGGGGGAGAGAGAGAGAGAGAGAGAGAGAGACGAGTGTTAATAAAATATGAAACAAGTTTTAAGAATGTGACAAGAAAAACGGTATTTATTGAGTTATTAAAGTAGCACAAG
>Ga0157364_1003863_pt1 | contig 14722 bp, 9 predicted proteins | sample AttsexASBM2_FD_111476 | JGI IMG/M metagenome (GOLD analysis project Ga0157364, IMG submission 111476) | Fungus gardens microbial communities from leaf cutter ant in Ribeirão Preto, State of São Paulo, Brazil - Atta sexdens ASBM2 | ecosystem: Host-associated > Fungi > Mycelium > Unclassified ... | reverse complement strand
CCCAGTAATGGTCTCGTTCGGTTTGAGCAACTCATAATACATGACACCAAGCTGATCCCACCAAATACACAACATGAGTTTTTTTCCATGAATATTCGGCTTGGCTGTCGATGTTGAAGCATGCCCAGATGGTCTCCATGATTTCCTCTTCTTTGGATTATCGTAGTGGATCCATTTTTCACCAGTGACTATATGATGCAAAAAAACCCTTTCGTTTATGCCTAACAAGCAGCATTTCACATGAAAAATCGGCGTTCAACGTTTTTCGGTTTCAGTTCATATGGAATCCAATTGCTTTTGAATCATTCCCAATGATTTCAAACGATATGAAATTGTTTGTTGAGTCACTCCTAATGTAAGTGCAAGTTCTTTTTGCGTTTGGCATGAATCTTCGTCTAATAATGCTTTCAAATCCGCGTCTTCGTACACTTTCGGCCTTCCGCTACGTTCTCAGCTGCAGATTTCTTCAAATTAAAGAAGTAAATCAAAAGTTTCCGCAAATGATTTTCGCTTATTCGGCTCAAAATTCGACATTTTCGTACAAAAAAAATATATGATGCTGATACAAAATCGCTAATATTTCAAGATTATGTTGGCGGATGTCTAATCTTACGATTTGTCGTTTTACATCAAACAATTTTAACTATAGTTTATTAATGGCGCCTTTTGCAAACGGCAGAAACTTATTTGTACTCCTAATAGTAAAAAAATCTAAATCAATATTTCAATTAAAATGGTTACATATTGAGGAATTTAAACATTGGTTACGCGAAGTGCCAGATGATGATAGATTTATGTTATTGTATAATTTGCGATAAGTCTTTTGCTTGTGCAAATCTATTGTCACGCCGAAAAACACATATAAATGTGAAAGTAGTGAAATAAGATCTATCTAATATCTAATGAAGATTGAAATATGGAAAGTAATGACTCACTTTTACTTAATGAACATACAAAAGAAGCGGAGATCAGATATGCTGCATTAATTGTTGAAATGAATATTTCTTATCAAAATGCAAATAAGATTTTTAACTTTTTTCAACATGTGGGAAAAGATCCTCATGTTACGAAGTATGAAAATGGGTCGTACAAAATGTAAAAATGTTATTACGAACGTTTTATTCAAAGTTGAAACGGAACATGTCGTAGACAACATTCAGAACACAAAATTTTCATATTTATAGATGAAACATTTGATATTTATAACAAAAAGTGGATGATTTTTAAGTTCGATACCCTAATCCCGAGACTCGCATACAAATTTACGCAATTAGTTGTATTAATTAATATCGATGCTAAAGATCAGCGCAGAAAAATTGTTTAATGCATTTAAAAAAGAAATGTACAAATTGCAGGTACCATTTTCGAATATTATTGCCCCGTCAATGCATCTGTCATGGTAGGAAATATGTATCATTCAAAAAAAAAAACTGGAAAAAGAATGTTCATGTTTATTAACATTTTCATGTCCTAGCCATTCTGCTACGTTAGCAGCGCATGCTGCAAGTGATAAAATATCCGAAATTTGCGATCACTAAAATGATAATTATATAAACAATAGTCCAAAACGTTTAGTAGTTTTTAGTGAATTTTGTGAATGTTTCGGAAAAAAAAGGAAAAACTTTGAAACTATAAAATTATCTGATACACATTGGCTTTCTCACCACGCATGTATTGAAAGACTTTTGAAATATTGGGATACGATAAACATTTTCTTCACGAAGCAGTTATAAGCGAAAAAACAAAGGCCGCGGAAAATTTATTGTCTATAATAAATAATGTAGAGACAAAAGCTTATTTCCTCTTTCTAAAACATGTTTTAAATTTCTTTAATCAATTTAATATATATTTTTACAAACGCGAATTCATGTATTGCATTCAAAATGTTTACAATTTCTATATATCTGTCGAAATTTTTTGAAAGCTGAGTATTTAAAACCTTTCTCAATAAACAAAATATTTTCTCTAAAAGAGAATAAAAAAAAATCTTAATGAAATTAATTTAGGATATGAGTGCGAAGAATACCTTAACGAATTAAAGACACGAAGATATTGTTATAACTGTTCGACAAAACTGCTTAATGTTTTATATGATTGCTGCAGACGAAATTCGAAAAAGGTTATCTGTGAATAACATATTTTATCAAATTTTATCAATATTCTTTTTTTGTCAAAATTAAAAGTTTCTCAACATTTTGAAACTTTATGCGATATTGATAGAGAAAAATCAATGATATTGCTTTCATAGCTACAACTATCGATGGTTTTGATGAAGAAGTTTTAAAGAATGGATTGCATTGCATTCGATTTTACAGAAGAAGAAAAACAAAGTTTTTCTGTATTAAATTTTAATGATATGTGAAAAAAAATTTTACGCTCAAATCACAATTACTAAATATTCAAATTTAACAAATCTTCTAAATGCTCTACGATCATTTCCAAATTCAAATGCTAATTTTAAAAGAATGTTTTCCCTTTTAATTGATAAAAACAAAAAACGCAACAACTTTCATCAACTACCGTTAATGCTACTTGCGTTTTTTAGTCAGCGTCGAGAGGAGAAACATGCCTAAGTATGGTGATTGACGAAAAACATTTGTCGCTTATGTCAACGGAGAACTTATATGCTAGTGCTGTTAAAAAAGACAAAACTACTTTAACTACTATATGCTGCATATATGATATTACTAGATTCTCGTAGGCAGATTGAAAAGATGTCTGATATTAGATTATAAAAATATTGCCCGTAAATCTCTAAACACAATAGATATAGTATGCCTTTAAGCCTTAAGAAATTAATGAATTATAATCGATCATTTTGCTCATATTCGTCTGTAACTGACTTCTTAATGCTTAAGACTTATTATATTATTGCATTTATTGTGGTTTATACTAAAACCATCACGATCAAAAGCGTAAAAAATATTGTTCGCGAAGACATCACGCTTAAATAAGAAAACGATAAGCGTGTAAAAAATGTTGTTCATAGAGACATCACGTTCAAAAACATAAAAAATATTATCCATAAAGACATAACGCTTAAAAGTGTGTTAAAAATATTGTAAATATGTATAATATTTATTTATTTTGTTTAATTTGGTTTAATTTGTGCGCTTGAGATCTTTCCCTTCATACATATATAAACACATACACAAGGAAATGTGAAAAATTTTATGATTTTTAAACAATTATTTTTTAAATTACAATAATTTATAATTTTTGTGTTTGCCAATGTTTGTATTATATACTTTAATACAAATATTTTATATAACTAATTACATTAATAGAGATTAATTAGAGATGCTACTTACTATTGTTAATTGCAATGCGAATTCAGCGCAATAGAATTCACAGTCGTTAGTACTCATTGCTTGTTGCAGTACACATAGATACTGTAAAAATTTATAAATACGGATTAATGAATGAAAATATAATTATAAACATGCCGAAATATTACAGTTGTAGAAAAATATTTACATAGTTGTACAAAGTTAACAATATCGACTTCCGATTACTTTACTTAGAGGCCATATTTGGATCGAAAGTGACCGGATTTACTGTTTAGAGACCATATCTGGGCCGAAAGTGACCGAATTTACCGTTTAGAGGTAATATCTGGATTAATCTTTAATTTAGCGTTTATATAATTTTTTTTTGTTTCAACATCTTTGCAGCTAAATTGTATTGCGTTGCTGTTTTCATTACATAATTTGTCAAGAGATTTCTGAAATCATAAATGATATTTCATTAATTATCTATATTATCTATATTACACATTACATGCTTAATATTTTGCTACTTACTATTGTTAATTGCGATGTGAATTCAGCGCAATAGAATCCGCAGTTAGTATCCATTGCGGACTGGCAATATGCTGGAAGAATGCATATTAGAATACGCGTGGAAGATGAAGGGAGAATCCTGCAAGCGTTTGAAGAAAACCCCAGGAACAGTGTACGTCGTATCGCTCATGTCTTCGGCATGTCTCTCCCAACATACGATGCATAGTGCTCTACGCCGCAACGGACTGCATCCGTATCATTTTCAAATGGATGCAGCAACTTTTTGCGAGAGATGAAGAACCGCGAATCGGTTTTTGTGAAGGTATTTGTATTATTTTTATAAAATGTTTTCGCTGTTTTTTTAAGAAAGATTAATTGTCAGTGAAATGTAGGATTGCTCGCGCAGTGTCGACGGAATGTCTGTTTCCCCGATTACATTCTACGGACGAAGCAATGTTCACACTGAATGCGTGTTTAACTTACGCAATACTTTATTATGAGCAGATGAAAATCCGCATATCGTTCGCCAAGGTGTATTTCCTTGCAATATTGCTGGTCGATAAATGTGTAGATAGTAGCGAACCGAATCGTAAGTATATATAGTAATAGGTTTATAATTTAAGGAATTCTCTCTCTCTCTCTCTCTCTCTTTCTCTCTCTCTCTCTCGTACTTTTTAAAATCACAATCTTGTCATAATTTTTAGATCGGTCCTTTCTTTCTCCCGTTTAACGGGAAAAGTATATGCCGAGTTTTTGGAGAAAGAATTGCCCGCCCTTCTCGAAAACATTCCTCTTCGCGAACGGGGAGAACTCATGTTTCAACACAACAGGACTCCTGCGCACTTTACGCGACATGTTAGACACGCGCTATCCGGACAAGTGGATGGGTCGAGGTGGACCAATCATTTGGCCAGCGCGATCGCCGGATCTTAATGTGCTCGACGATTTCATTTCATATTCTCATTTTGTAATTTTCGCGATAGTTAACAAGATATTAATTATTAAATATCGCCGAATATTGATTTTCAAGAATATTTTACTCAAATACTATCAAATTTGTAGAAATAGAGCAAAAGACAAATATTGATCATTTTCTTAAGGCTCTAAAAATTTTTTCGGAATTTTTTAATACCGTATTTTCTCATTTTGGTAAAAACAGTTGTTAATAAAAACTGTAGTACTAAAAAGTTGATTTATTAAAAAATTTCTAGAGCTTTATGAGAACAAAATAAACAATTTTTGTCTCATGCTGTTTTTCTCTAAAGTTGATAGTACTTAAGTAAAAAATTCGAGAAAACCAATATTTTAATAATTAATATCTTGTTAACTATTGTGAAAATTACAAAATAGTAAAGGACTTTTCGACTCAGTTTAGTCCGCTCTATCTTATTCATGAACATTGTCAGTAAAATTATCAAATATCTTTTTAAAATATATTTATTAAAATATATTTATTATTTATTTAAAACAAATCATATTTATACATATGGTATGTAACATTTTTCTGTACACGTGTATGCTTTAGAACGAACTAAATTGAGTTCTCAAAAAGATTTCGATTATTTCCCGATTTTCGAAATATTAATTTCTGAAGCGCCGAATATTTATCATTGCGATGGTTTGCCGCGCGAGGAATTGAAAATTGGCAAGCATCCTGCGCTCCGCGCATACCGCCACAAGCCGCCAGTTCGGATGGCGCGCATGCCAAGCTATCCCCGCTCTCCACGGCCCGTGCGCCAAGCAATCGGTGATAAGCATATACACTTCGCAGTAGTAGGTCGGGCAGGCGCGTATTCGGCTATCTTTAAGAATTAATATCTCGTTAACTATTGGAGAAACTTACAAAATGGTAGAGGACTTTTCGACTCAGTTTAGTCCGTTCTACCCACGAAATATTTGACAATTATTTCCAGACACTCTGTATATAATTTTTTGTGTATTTTTTGTGTCAATCTGTCAATCATGAAGAACAGATACGATACGATACGATATGAAATAATTGAAAATCTTTCGATATAAAATTCAAGAATCTCAGCTTGTTGAAATAAAAAAGTTTTCAATCATTTGACGAGAATAAATCTCGATATCGGCATTTTCTCGTTTCGCCTTGCATCAATAACTAAATTCCCCATTTCCTGTTTCCTTGTTGAAGTGTCGTTTTTTCGCAACAATTATTTTATAGTATTTTGGGAGGAAGGGAGGGGAAGGATATTAGATACGTTGGCATCGTTCAATATTAAATTGATTAAGAATTTAATTATTGTGATTGAATATCATATTATTATTCTTGTTCAACTTAAAGCTGGGTTTAAACTTGAAAAATATTTTCGGCGCACATTATGATGAACTTGAAAATGTATATAAAATCACACAAGAATATTAGCACAAAGATCTAATTACGATCGAAAAGGCTTATTGTTTATAAGTTGTGTAATCATTTTTTAAAAGAATTTTTTAAAATATTATTTATTCAAATTATTTAAAGTAAACATTTGCTTTTTATTTTAAAAATAATAAAACACAAAAAATTTTAATGTTTTATACGTAACTTATACATACTTAACATAACACTACTGTAATCTTTGATAATATTTCGACATGTTCATAATTATATTTTCATTCATTAATCCGTATTTATAAATTTTTACAGTATCCAATGGTATCGCAACAGAAAATAGGCACGAATAATTGCGGTTTTTACTGTGATGAATTCGCGGCACATTTAACAGCAGTAAGTAACAAAATATTATAAGCATGTAATGTGTAATGTAGATAATATAGATAATTAATGAAATTATTTATGATTTCTGAAAAGTCTTCAGGAATTATGTAATGAGAGTCCATACAATTGTTTTCAATAAAGACAGAATTAAACAAAAAAAAAAATGAAATACATACAACAAATCGAAAGTAAGTACAGTAACTCGGAAGTCGATAGTGTCATTTTCTACACTATTTATTCTAAATATTTTCAGAAATAAAAAAACAGAAATACAAAGGGCTACGAGCCTAAAATTAATCGTTATAATTTAAAATTAGAAACCGTTAATAAATAAATATGTCATAGTTAAAATATAAAACTTTAATTTGCCAGTAATAAACAAAACATAACCAAACATTTCGATTCCTGTTGGATTATCAATGTAAAAATAACAGTGAAAATATTACATAGAGAAGATATTTAAAAATTATAATTCGCTTTCGATCGCAGTATTAATTATCAATCTCGTTCAATATAAAATAAATATTATAGGAATGTTGTAATCGATAACCATGTATTCCTATAGATTGTGCATGTAGATTATAGACAATCATACTTGTTTCTGCTAAAAAATACAAATATAATGTAAAAATGTAATAGGAATAAGTAATCTAATAAGAAAAAACTAAGAAGCAAAAAAAAATAATAAAAAAGTAATCTAATATTATGAGAAATGTACATTAAAATCATTAATACAAATTGAAATTGTGTATAGATATAAATTATATATATTTAATTTAGTAATAGCTAAATCAAATAAGAATAAATACTTTATATAATTGTATATCAATATAATATAAACGTCGTCTATTCTTAGACAATGCGATGAGATTGAAAATATAGAGTGCTCTCTAATGATCTCTCTATTGGTCTTCCAATTCGATTAAGTTGGACGCATACCATCGAATCATTATTTTCCTACAATTATTGATTTAAAAGTAAATGATTAATTGCAATAATTATATAAGAATATATTATTTGTCTTAATAGTTTACTGGTAATTAATGTAATAATATAAATTTCAGAAAAACTCTATATGAAAATAAAAAGAAAAAGAGTACGATTGACGCATGAAATATCAATCGCGCGTTTTACTTGCTCAGTTACACCGATTAGTTGCGTTTTACAAATGCATATAATCCACATAGAAAATTTTAACAATACTTTATTAATTATTATCTGCATCGATTTTTGGTCGTTAATTGACAAAAGAAATGCTATATATATTCAAAATTTAACGAAATTTGTAATGTTGGAAGCTGTTCGCCAATTTTATCAGCCTCAACCGCAATTTTATTAATGAATTTTTATATAACTATAATCGCGATATCCGTAGACCGATCTTATATTTAAATAACATAAAGTTTATCTCACACAGACGCTCCTTATAGTTTCATTGTAAGATATTTATAAGATGACATTAAATATATGAAACTGGATTATGAATATTGATCTATACATAAATAATAAACATGTCACAAATTGTAATAAAGAGGTATTTTGGTTATATTTCTTTATTTCAATATTTTATATGTTCAATATTTTATATATTTAATGTGACGCTTCTTTGGTGTTCGTCACACAAGGGATTCTAAAATTGTTCATTCTATAATTTTTTATAAAATTTTAAAATCTGAAAATATTTTTTTAGAAATTATAGTTATAGAGAAATGTTACGTATTTTTTAATATATCAGAAATTGAATATTAAATGTTCCAAAAAGGATATAAACTTTCTCTGTATTTTTCGTAGATGTCATAATTCATATAAAAATTCCGGGAAAATTTTGCATCAGGGCATGATAAAAAATAGGACCGCTATTATTGTGCGATTGCCGTACAACCTCCCCTATAAACATGAAATTATCTTTTTTCGCAATCTGTATTTGTTTCTACTCGCTTCATGCTTAGCACGTATGCGATTCCTAAAATTCCTGTAGTGATTAGAAGATTATATTGTTAAATTATTATTTGTGTTCTGTGTACAATTTGATGTGTAAGTGGTTTTTCTTTTGTAATAGAATTTATTTTGAATGTAGTATTAGTTTGATAATTACATTGTTAGATAAATTTTCTCTTCCTCTTTCCAGACAATAGTATGCATTCTTATAAAAATTTACATTACAAGATAGTTATTTTTTATTTTTTTTCATTACTTGTTGTTTTTTATTTGTTTTATATCTTTCTTTAATTTTTTCTTCTGTATTTTTGTATTCTTCAGTATGGAATGCGTAGATTCTAAGTACACAAAAAGACATAAATTTTCTCATGATTAGTTGGAAAGCGAGAAATGTAAAAGAAGTTCCAAACCTAATGATGATAGTTCATATTTTTGTATTCCTTGTAATAAAATATTTTCTTGCTCATTACGAGCATTTTAAGCATGCTGAATCGAAAGCTTTTTTTTTTATTTAGGTGACACTTTTTAAAAATAATTTTATACATGCTATTTTATTTCAGTTGGAAAATAACAAAAATACAAACATTACGACGAGTGCCAAACTCTCATCTCATTAAAATTTTGCCAGTATGTATGTTTTTAAGTTTATCATATATCTAGATAAAAGGAATACATTACAAATTATTGAGATACATCTTTGTTTTACAAGAAGGAACAAATTTCCTTTATATTGAAAAAAATTTAAGGCGAATGATAGCATACAACCGTGTATTATGTATATAAGGTCAACAAAGGACTTTCTTCGTCCAGGGCGAATAGTTTTTTGATCTTTCACATCAAGCAACTTCAATCGCAGCATTTGATTTCTTATTTAAATTATATCAAGTACTCCATGTTTCATACCCATCTTCTCTTTTACAGTTTTTTTATTTTAATGAAAGTTTATGAAATTAATGTTAATTCATTAAATATTGTTTCTTCTTTATATATTAACATTTGCAACGTTGAAAAATCTACAAACTAGGAGTGGAAGAGTTTAATTTTTATTAATATGCCAAATATATTATTTTTAAGCTGTCATTGCTTTGCACAATTTTATAACATACCAATATTTACTAAATATATAACATGTTTATTTCTTACAAGAAACATTAATTTGAGCTAAATTTTATTTTTGTAACTAAAAATTAATTTAAAGAAGTATTTAGTTGTATTGTATGTAATATTATTATTTAGTAGTACTAAAGAAATATTTATTAAAATTAATAATTTCTTTTAAAAGATCACTTTAAAAATTCATGATCAATTAATGCAGTGCGCAAAAAATACGATTAGCTATTACAGCAAATCTAGTCGTATTATATATGTATATATATATATACGGCTAATATTTTTTGATGGAAATAAATCGCTGAAATGTATATCAATCAGTAGATGCACTATCAATAAACGAATTTTGACTTTTTCACTGATTTAACCAGCTTATTTCACTGATCATTCAGTTGAATTTTACTGATTACCAGCGATGTACTTGGAACTGATGCATTTAATGAATAGTTCCTAAGAATCAGTGATTATCCACTGATTCAGATTTAGTATAATTTATTAAAAACTATAACAGGTTACCTACAATGGCCCCTTGCCTCTTATTGATACATGAAGAAAGAGAGCCGAGAAAGCATTTTTGATCAGAAGAAACAAGCGAACAAAAAGGACACGGAACAAAAAGGATTTATTGTCTTGCGCTCGACATACCTGGAGCCTCACTGATGATCTGAGCTTTTATCCCTTTTTGTTTTTTCTCTATCTCACTCTATCAGGACGATGGAAAATACAAAACAATGTAAAAGTTTTTGAAATCGTAAATACGATTGCCAATTCTCCGTTTTTCTGCTGGAGGCTCCAATTTTTTAAAACTGATCTTCGGCGTCTCAAATATTTAAACTTCATATTTAGACCTACAGAATATTAAAAAAAAAATAGAAATGCCGGATAATAAATTTATCATATAATCAGACCATCGACATATCTTAAAAAGAATTATTATAAAGAAGTATAATACAAGTTTACATTATTATTTATATTTAGATTTAAATAATAAATATAGTAAATAGTAAATAGTATTATTTTATTTAAAAATAAAATATTAGGTAGACAAAAGGGGAGCAGCCACCGATGATCTTGACCTTGATATATGTTGTCAAGGTCACGATCCCGAATGACTTTGAACAAATTTTATCCGTCGGTCGTCCTTCGTTAAAAAGTTATTAATAAAAAAAGTTAAAAAAAATAAAGTTAGTTTAAAAAATAAAGTCTCTTTTCTTCACGAAACAAAAATTCTCTGCTTTAAAATATATTTTACGATTTTCTACGCGAAGCGATTCTCAGAATTGTACAATCTAAAGTGAAGACTGAGCTGTATGTATACATTAAGTGATTTATGTATTAATTAAAATTCTTTATATATATCGAGTTTATTTAATTATTTTTGTTTGCTCTGTTTCAAGGACGCACGACTCTCACCTTCGACTCTTATCTCCCTCACTCCTACTTCAGGAGCGCATGACTTACACTTTCGATTCCCATTCCCCTTTCCCTTCTGCCTTAGTAGTTGAAGAGAGTCGTACACTCCTGAAGTAGGAGAAAGAGGGGATAGGAATCAAAGATGAGAATCCCCTTGAAAATGAGAATGCACTTTAGACAATTCTGAATCGCTTCGTGTAGAAGTTGTGCGCCTCTAATGCAGAGGGGGGAGGATCGTGACTTTATTTTTCAAACTTTTTTTGTTAATAACTTTTTAACGAAGGACCATCGATGGATAAAATTTGTTCAAGGTTACTCGGGATCGTGATCTTGACAACATATATCAAGATCAAGGTCATCGGTGACTGCTCCCCTTTTGTCCAGTTTTACCATATTTACTTTTTTGAAGAATATTTTATATAATGTTATATAAATACAATATTACAGGATATTATTCTACTTGCATAAATTTTACATAAATTAATAAAATAACCATTATATATCCTAAAAAATATTATAAAAAAAAGATTGTAGACTTTTGTTTATTTTAATATTAATAATTTTATACTTCAAGCATAACAGTATATATTTTGAAATCATAGTTGAAAATAAATAGTACCAGAGGTATCCGGTTAGTAATTGCTAGAAGTGTTATTTGTGGCCTGGCTAATTATAACAAAATGCCGTACATCGTGCTGTGATTAGTTATACCAAATGTCAGACGCGTTCATTATGAGCTGACTATTTTTATTTACTGCCAGAGAGCTACCTTGTATAAAGGCCACAGGCGTATTAGCTATCGAGCTCTCTGGTTAGTCGGTATGGCTAATTTGTAAAAGCCAACAGCATTTATTAAGAGAAAAATACTTGTTTTTAAATATTATAAATACTACAAGAGTAGCACCATTTAAATTCTTATGAACAATATAAGTAGTTTAGGTGTAATAAACAAAGGACTGCTGCAACTTCAAATTGTGTGATTTTTATGTGGAACGTAGTAACATTTATGTAATAAACATGATATACTTATATATTTCAAATAACAAAACTGGATTTAATAAAATATTTTATTAATATCTTTTTTTCCAGGAAGCAGATACTAAAAGCACTGAAGATGAAGGAGGAAGCCCCGGTTGCAGAAAGAACGAAGATATTAACGATGAATCTATCAGTTGTCAGGACTCAGTGAAATTACTATCCGACTTGATGGATTCAAAGATTATTCAAGGTACACAGTGCTTGAAGCCAGTAAGTACAGATAAGCACATAAATGTACAAAAATATGTAGATAACAATACTCTTGTCATCGAAAACACAGGTCTTGTAGATACTAATCGTATCCAAGAATACGTTCATGCATATGCATTGGCTACATTCAGCAGCAGAGAAAACAGCTTTGCAATTGTAAAATTTTTCAATATGATTGGTTTAGGGGCACTGTCACCAAACTCAGTTAACTTAACTAGGCCGATTAATCGCCATCTGTCTTCAAACAAAATGACAAATGCGATTAGTCAATTCCGATGGACTAACTAGCCTAGTTAGGTTAACTGAGCTTGGCCCTTATATGTTTAGAAGTGTAAGGAACTAAAAGCAAGAATCAATTATATTGAAGAATTTTACAAAGCTGCTTTTTTCTGCTGAATGCAGCCATTGTATGAAGTTTAGTACGAAGTACAAATAATCGCAGTGATGCATTCTAAAGAGAGCGAAGGTTAGTTAAAAATATATGCAATTAAATATTATTTATTGAATGCATTTGCAATAATCATTGTGCTTGTGAATTGTGTGTAGCAAACTTAATTTCTTAACTTAAATGAAAAAAACAATTGAGTTCAGAGCCTTTATTCTGTATACGCTACCGATGTACGATTGTCGGTGTTGTTGATGTTGCGCAGTTTTTTTGATAATAAAAAACTATGCAACGTCACAAACAATCATTAGTAGTATATACAGAATAAAGGCCACTGGTAAATTTGTATCAGCAAAAGTAATTGCTTTAATGGAAACTCATTTTTCTTACATAATAATTTACTAGCTGCGTTCAGCAGAAAAAGCAACGTCTGTTATAAGATTCTTTAATATTATGTATAAAACTAATCATATCAAAGAATCTTATGACATTGTTACAAGGCTATTTTTTTCTGCTGGAATATAAAGTTCTTAGTAGGTATACTAGGCGGGTTCTAACCCATGGGGCTAGAGCGCGGGGCGCGGGGGAAGGCGCGGGAGGTACTCGTAGGCGCGGGGGAAGGCGCGGGGGATACTCATAGGCGCAGGTGACTGTCATAATGTTTATGTAATCCATCGACCGAGGGTCGTATATTTATATAAACAGTGATGACATTATGTGTTTCGTATTTTTTTTTGTCACTCCAAAATTTTTGGACCCCTGCCGCCGCCGCTGCCGTCGTCACCGCTGCCGTCGCCGCCGCTGCCATCGCCGTCGCGATCGCCGCTGCCGCCACCGCCGCCGCTGCCTTCTGCAGATGAAAAATAATATAAATATATAAATATAAAATATAAAATATAAATATAAGTATTCCTTTTTTAATTTTATTAATATTTTCTTAACAAAAAAAATTTTATGAAACTTACAATTCCAATCTTCCGGCTCCGGGTCGGGTTCGTATGGTCGGAGACCGAAAAATTCGGCCAGATATAAATCTTCATCCAACCAAACATCTAGTATCTCACGTTCCTCCCGGTCTCACCGCCTTTCCGCACGTATCATTTGGCTGTTTTGTATCTTCATAAAGCCTCTAATTCTAATGTAGCTACGATGTGTCCTCTGGAAAAAAATATAAACAAAGTAAATTAAAAAAAGATAATTAGAAAATATTCTATAATTTATATTTTTAAAATTTCAACAGAACTTATCAAAGGGATTATCAGGATCCCCACTTCATTCAGCAATTGTAATCACAACCCTTCGGTTGTCAACCATAATGTACTGGAAAAAAAAAGAAAAAAAAACCATTATAAGCATAAACTAAAAAAAAAATATATAGAATAAAAAAAAAATTACCTACCCCTTCAACGGGATACTCATAGCGGATCTCCAGAACCTCAGGTTACTCATTATTTCGTGACACTTAAACGACAAAAAAAAACCACACGAACAAAATAACACACTCACAAAAAAAATCACTCTCGCGCGCGCGGACAAAGCAGGATAAACTCAATTTCACACTAGTTGCACTTTTCAAAAAACTTATAATATGTACCAAGAGCCGATTGCGCGAGGACAAATCAGAGCAAAGACTGACGCTGAGAATGAATCTTCGCAGCAGCGAGCTCTCTAGGATTTACATTTGGGTGACAGTTGTATACAAAACAATTCAAATCATAAGAACCATCACGAGAAAAGTCGCTTATATCGTTGCAGCACTCTTTATAAGAGTAGCTTAATATATAGTAGCCGCGATTATTTGCGTCGTTGAATTGCTGAAAGTTTACGCTGCATTTTCACCTACAAATTAATAATAATTTTCCCTTTTTTTCTTACGTAGAAAGATACATACGTTCATACATTCATACATTCATACATATATACATACATACATACATACGTAAGTACGTACATACGTATATAATTCGTGATACAACAAAACAAACAAGCGTGACTGTTATTTATTAGGTGTACAACTTTGCTTCCGCCGTTTTTTTCCGAAATTCGAGGCTTTATTGTAAAAAACTGGTTATATATTTATGATTCAAAGTATTGTCCATCGCTGGCCACTACTTTCTCCCATTT
>Ga0157364_1003862_pt1 | contig 14722 bp, 5 predicted proteins | sample AttsexASBM2_FD_111476 | JGI IMG/M metagenome (GOLD analysis project Ga0157364, IMG submission 111476) | Fungus gardens microbial communities from leaf cutter ant in Ribeirão Preto, State of São Paulo, Brazil - Atta sexdens ASBM2 | ecosystem: Host-associated > Fungi > Mycelium > Unclassified ... | reverse complement strand
TTTATTTATTTTTTATTAATTATTTTTTATTTTTATATATATATATATATATATATATATATATATATATATATATATATATATATATATATAGATATATATAGATATAGATATAGATATAAAATTAAGCAGAAAGGAGATGTACAACACATGACTTTTTTTATACGATGAAAATATATATTAAATCTGTTCTTGAATCTTCACTTTGATAGTGTTTTGAATAAAAATTCGATTTTACATATTTAATTAAATAAAAAATATAAATGACAGCATAATAATATAATTCAATTTTAAACTTTAGTTTGAAAATATTGGATTAAAATATGTATTTCATTTGAATTAAACAGGATAAGTTGCAAAACAAGTTATTTTGTATATTAATATTAATAAAATTATGCCAAATTTCAACGTATTGTGGCAATATTTTTTGCACATAAAAATATTTAAAATAAATGCCCCGTACATTTATACTTTTGTCTTTTCAATGATGTGTTTTAATTATACGTTTCGTGCACAAAAGTTTGTATTAAATAAAAATACTTTTATATTATTCCGCATTTTATTTTATCAGTCAAGTCTGATGTTTAATAAATAAAACTCTAAAGTAAATTTGGTAAGTAGTAAAGTAACGATATAATGGGTTTTATTAAATGTTTATTTAGCAATTATATTTTCATGAATAAGAAACGTAGCATACATATTCACTTTTTGTATGTGTCTATGTGTGTTCATATGTGTATGTATGATCAGAGGTACGAATATATAATACTAACTGACGGGATAAAATGCACGGAATTGTTCAATTTAAAAACTTAAGGCAAATCGACAATTATTTGCGTGAAGTTAACATACAATAGTCCGTCACTCTGTACTTATCTCTATCTATATTTCTAATAAGCTATTAACATTTTTTTTCTTCTTTTTCTAGTATTTTTCATTTTTTTTTGTATTTTTATATATTTTTCATGTTGTCTGTTATCAAGTCAACACTAAAGAACGCATTTATTAGCAAAATCTCTCCAATGTTAACTGATTGGGAATTACCAGATATACTATATACTTAGATATACTATCACCTAAAAATATATTATAAAAATTAATAACATGTAGGGCTTAGATAATGATAAATAAGATTTATATATTTTCAGTACCTTCCAATTTTGAATATTTTGAGAAAAATAGGATAACTGTTCTAATTACTGCCAGTGTCCTAATTACTGCTGTTTTTTTTTTTCAATTTTATGAAAGTATGAGATCATTATACATTAAAAATATTATTAATATTAAACTGCGACCATTATGTAAATATAAGCACAATTGTATGAGATATGTTTTATATTTGTAAAATAATTAAAGAAGTTAGGAATGTTACTGAAGATGCAAACTTTATGTTCTAATTAGAAATGAAGCAGAATTGCATAACTTGAAAATGTAAGCATACGTGATATTTTCACTTTTTTATATGAACTAAAGTAATTTTATGATAACATTTAAATGATTTTAATAAAATAATCATAAAAAGGTGATAGATTACTCTTTTAATCCCTGTGAAAAAATTTTACTAAAAGTAAATTTTTTAGTTAACATACTAAAAAAAATCAAAAATCAAAAACTGAAATTAAACTGAAATTTCTATGAAATTTTGCTGACAATGAATTTTTTAACAATAAATCTAAAACTTTACTAAAAAATATTCCAAAACGTGGAATAATTTCAACGAAATTTTTCCACCAGGGATTTATTGAAATAGCAGTGTTAGGGATAATTATTTAAGATTTGTCAGCATACTGCCGGCAGTAAATTAGTCCTGTTATGCGTGAATATATGTATCAATTTGCTAATTACTGCCAATTTGAACGTCTTTGAAGAAGTTTAAAGAAATGGTTAGGTAGGTATTCTTAGTGTAGAACGATATAGTAAATATTACTAACAAACATTACTAAATAATGATATTTTAAAGATATTTTTATCGAGATTTCCAAAATGATTTTGATAGTATGCATGATTTTGATAGTAAATGAATGGCAGTATTAGATATATGTAGTAATTGAAGATGCACTATTTGAATAAAGACTGGCAGTAATATGTGTTTCAATATCTTATATTTTATTTTTTTTCACTTTTCTTTCTATATTTAAATAATTAGTTTTCGAACTTATTGCTTTTATTTTGTATATGTTAAAGTTTTTACTTGAACATAAAAAATGATATCTACTATCTCAAAAACATTAAAATAAGCATATCAATTATCATTATGTTTTAGCGGTAGTAATTGGAACAGTTATCCTATGAGTGAAATGTTTTCCCTCATGTTCGAGCGCAACATAATGTAACGTTCATGTTTTTGATTTGTGGTTTCAAATTTGCAAAGCTGTGCCATCCACATGATAGGAAGCACTGTTTTAAGTTAGCTAGTAATCAATTTATACGAACACATTTTATCATAAATAAAATTTCAAAAAGATTCATATTTTACGAAAAGTCAACTGAATCATCCAAATTTTGTTTTTACTAGATGTTTGCGCAATTTTTTTTATTTCATGAACATGAATTATGTTCGGAACTACAGAAAGATAATTGCACAGTTTATAAAGGATATCAGTCAATTACTCATAAATAATATCGTTCTTAAATGATAGAACGAAAGCGATCAAAACTTATTTTGTTGGTACTCGCATAACAGATATTAAAGTCTAGATTATACATATTGATAATACTTAAAAATAATAAGCAAATGTACTTATACATATATTACGGAGAATAACGCGGTGGTACCCAATCTGCCACAATTAACATTGAGATATATCGATAATAAATTTTCTCTAAAATTTGACAGTTCGTTGCCGTGATGTTAGTTGTTCAGTACGACTACAGATTCCGTCAAATTCTTTCACGTGGGAAGCTTTGTCAGCAGCTTATATGCTCTTATAGGAGTTATTAACATTGTGTTCAAGAGAATGAATCGATATACCCATTGAAAGCCTTTTATGTACGCGTTCTACGTATTCGCGACTATAATTTTTTTTTGTTTTTTCATCAAGCCTCTTTAATTTAACGCCGAAGTTTTTCCGCACTAAATATAATCGTTTGATAAATGATTTTTCGAAACTTATATATTTCCCAATTTGCAATAAGAAAAAGCAAATTATATATGTATAGTAAAACTTAAAATATAAAAGAAAAATGTGCTGTTTCCCAGAATTTTCCAATTGTCCTTTTCAGAATTTTACCTTAGATTTGGTAGTACCTGTAATAAAATATAACAAAATACAAATAATTACATGAAATCATATACTAAATTCATGAGAAAGCGAGGAGAAAGTCGTTACAGTAAACGAAAAATGAATGAGATTAAATAATCAAATAGTAGAAAAAAAATTGTAGAGCTGAGAAACTTCAGTATCTTTTCTCTCGAATCAATACCTGCGCGTTAAATTTGAGAGGCAGAACTGCTTGCCGATTACTCGATGGCATAGAGCATGTAGAGATTGCCAGCATCACTGCCTGGTGGTACCAAGGCATGAGTTGGCGGCAGGACCGTGAAACCCAAGAACATGAAGGTACGAACCAGCATTGCTAGACCATAACAACAGAATGATTTAGACGGTGAGTCTTTCTCATCAACGCAAAAGTCTTCGACGTTTGTGCCGAAGAATGGCAAACGACAAGTACCTCGGTCTGATCTATCTTTGCGAAGGCAAACAATGATATTGGTGCAGCGTAGTGTTTCTTCGGCGTATTCTAGGAGCGAAACAAAGCCCTCTTTTGATCCTTCAGGCAGAAGGCAGCTAGGTACGCGAATGTATAGACAACGGCGCCATGCTACAGTCTCCCACTCGACGGACGTACTCTCAGTCAAGTGGAGAGTGAACGTTAGACGCAATGGTTCGTTGCTTCTTATGGCTTTCAACAATTCATCCTCCTGTAAGTCGTAACAAAAAAAAAAATGCGATCAATCAGAATTTAGCTTTCGTTCGATGTTATTTCACACTTGCAATCGTAAATAAACAGATTTCTGAAGACGTCTTTAAATATAAAAAGTACGTACTTGTACAATGTGGGAGCTCACAGAGAGCTGACTCTGCTTGATCCCCACGCCGCGGCTCTCTGTGTTGACTGTAGATACAGACAATGCGGCATGGGGCACATCAGGACCACCACAGAGGCCCCACGCCCAGCGTTATACAGTAGTGCTGTTGCAGTCTAGAGCCTTCCTCTAGGCTCTCGTCCATACATTTACTAGACATTTCACTGCAATGTATATTTTAATTATTAAACCCAAATTCCATATCTTGTAACACAATCAAGTACATCAAAATATATCAACCCTCAACTACAGCTATAAAAAATATAACATCTAAATTTTAAAGCTTCAATTTTGAAAACAGAATGAATGTATGTTTTACGACGATTGATAGAGGAAGATTCAAAGTTTTTTTACTTACACATTGCAATTTAAAACTTTATAGTATCAATCGTTTTCAAATTTCGCTTCGGATTCAAATGACCCGTTGCTGCAGTCGAAGGTTAAAAAAATTGACTTATTTTTAAATAAATAACAATGCAATCTGTTTAGAATTGTTATGCAAGTTGGTATGCAAGGATATACGCAAGCATGATTGAGGATTACAATAAAGGAAAAAAGATAAATCATTAAAATATCAATACGCAAAATACTTGTTTTTTTTTCTTTTTTTCAGAAATATGAACATCCAATTGACGTCACGAGATGTTGTTCTTTCAAGAGCAGCTGACGTATTCGGGACATAAACACAGTGGATACTGCCAAGACTCTTGAAATTCTTAATATATACTTATGTAATTTCAGGATGCATATATAACTCTTCTCCAGGCCAAGGATAATCGGTTTATCACAGAAGATATACTACCGCGAATCAAAGCATTTAATCTTATTAAATGTTTATTAATAACTGGTGATCGCGCGAAATACAACTACAGTGGCTGTCATCATCGGCGAATGTCATTGATAATACGCCGTTTCTGCCAGAATGTCACGAGAATGTACCGGAAAAAAGTAGAAAAGACATGTCTACCTTGGCATTTGAGTGGAAATTTCAACGGGATATAGCGAACGGTAGGGAGTTTTCACCGATGGTGATATGACGTCCCGTCGAGTCGTGTCTACCGCGGCGAAACAGTGCGGAAAAAACCGGAGCGGAATCCACGGTTAAAGGGAAAATGCGCGACTGCCACAGCAGGCAGCCGAGGTATGCGATTTATATGGTACACGCGTCAGGATCTGAGCACAAAGATGGCTGTAACTAAGTCGTGAAACGTGAGTCGTAGTTATAGGTCAACATAATATTTGGCATGATCATGTATGCCGCATAATATACGACATAATTATACCAAACATATGTTGATCTACGACTTACTTTTCACTTAATCAAGCTAATTATCAGTTACAGTCGTCTTTGATGTCGTCTCAGGTTTTTACTGAGTATTGTCGGACTGGGAATCGTATTAGCGACGTCATTTAAACGGGCGTTCCGCCAAACAATAATGCGTGTTTTGCGCGTTGCGGAGAGAGAGAGAAATATATGTGATCGGTCGGTTCGCTTACATCTACGTTTTTGACCGAATAATTCATGCAGGTCAAATATTTTATTCTACTTTTGCCTCACCTTGATATCAGGAAATATCAGACTTAAAGAGTAATTGTGTACCCGCAACACTTTGTAAATGAGATTACATTATGTGACGCGCAATTTATAAATAATTTGCTGCGCTTGCGTATATATGTCTGCGTGCATGTTGCAGCAATTAAGGTAAATAGGCCATTTAAAAGTAATAATATTAATAAAGATCTATAGTTCACCCATTACATATTAGTTAATTATATTGGCATATTGTCTCAAACAATAATAGCATAACAATATTATGCAATCAATAATCGCATCTTGCTTTTTGAATAACAATGATTCTCGCGATATAAATTATCAAAGAGATATTTTTGATATATTGATATATTGATATATTTTGATATATGATATTTCCTTATGTCAATATTTAGAAAATTGTACAAAGAAGAGAATTATACAAAGGAAAGGACACTTTGTTGAAGAATTACAAAATTAAAACAGATCTGAAAATATATAATTTTGTTGAATCGTTAAAATTATTATGTGGAACATTTAAACTGATTGCTAGAACGTTAAAACTTTTGGCAGCATTGCTTATCATACTCGAAATTCCTACATAATTATTTTGAACTGTTAAACTTTTTAAAAGGAACCTAGAATTCTGATCAGAACTCTCCGGATTCTATATAGGACTATAGATTCGGAACTATAGATTCGGTGCTAACTTCACACACCCATTATTTTGATGATTCAATAAAATTATATATCTTTTCAGATCTATATTTAACCAAATTTTTAGATTCTTCAACAAAAATAATTTTGCTGAAAAATCTAAAAATTTGGTTAAATATAAAATTATTTTTGCTGAAGAATGTATGTATTGTTATGATGCAATCACGGTTATCACGATTATAGTTTAAAATGGATGAAAAATCCATAATAACTGATAATTCTTGACAGTATCAATCACACTTAGATTTGACTAACGAACGAGGATTTCCCTAAGTATTTAATCTCCAGTATATAATTTCAATAATTTGTAAAATTATAAACAACAAAAATCGAGTATTTTATGATATCCCGCATGAACTCCAATTTAAAAAATGACGTAATAAATAAATTTCATATAGCCCTCAATTATATGGAAGTCTCAAGAAAAATCGAAGATACGATTAGAAGCGATTTCCAAGTTCAAATGTTATCGATATAGAATGTAATAATAGGTCATCTATTTACGTTTAAATGTTTAATATAGCTTGATAATATTCTTCATCCGTTGCGATATGTCAGAATGCAATAAAAGACGCGTCGGTTTCTTCGATATTTATTCGAAAAAAAAAAAAAATGATACACGTTCGTATACAAAGCGTCTACAACGAAATTTTAAGACATACAACTTAAGCTTTGAGAAACTGATCAATCACAGTCGAATGTGAGGAGAATAATTGACTGTGATTGATTAATTTCTTATGGCTTAAAGCTTGAAGATTAAGTTTTTTTATTGTAAACGCCGCTTACGAACGCACAAACGAAATCAAAATAATTCCAGAATAATTCATCTTCGTGTTCCGCGACTCTTCAGGCAACAACGACCTTGCACGTTTCTGCACGAGCCTCGTTCGTGTTTTATTAATCGTTCTGGAAGTTTCTCGGAACCAATTGACAAATTTAATTAGAAACGTACACGCCTGCAACATATCATCCAATTGTACTCTTCCACGGGGACAAAATGTTTTGAATGCGATGACATTATCATTCGCAATCAGCCGTTTAACGTAACAACTCATCTTAAAGAGGATGAATCGTAGGAGCGAAGAAACCTTACGACGTTATTCGAAAATGTTTGCATCCGTATTTATTAGTATATTCTTTCAAATTGATTAATTTGAAAAAATGAACTTAGGATCCAAGAATTAATTACTAAAGATAACATTAAAATAACTACATATTTAACATAATACATTTTAACATAATACATCGAAATTTAGTTGTAAATACAAAAAGTAAAAAAACAACATGGATGAAAATATTTTGAAGTTTCATGTTGTTTATTGCTCAGTACATATGTGTCATTACACAAACAAGAAATGATTCGTCCTTTAATTACAGTCCATATAATAATAAGTATTAATCTAATTCGCTGACTAATGAAATTATATAAGGGATATAAGGCAATAATCGTGGTATTAATGCAATTATGTACGCAGAAGCTGGTAATGTGTTACAATTATCAGTATTTTTTCTTATCACGTAAAAAACGAGAACGATGATAATGCAGCCAAAAATAGATGATACTCGAGTATGTGCGATCGATTAGAGACCTGTATTTAAAAATGTAAAATGTGAAAAATATCACGAAAAACTTCTAAATTTTTAATAATATTTAATAATTTTTTAAAGGAATTTCCAAAGAAATAAGTAAGAATGGCATAGTCGAATATTTTCAAATTTATTAAATTCATTTCTTCATCTTATTTTTATTACATAAATTTACTCTTTTTAAATTTACTCGTTGAAAAGCCTTTTAAGACAAAGGCGCAAAAGAACGAAACTTACTGAATTTTTATTAAATTATCTAAAAATTTAGATACAAAAATTGGAAAATAATTTTGTTTAAACTAAAATAATTATGTAAGACTTAAATTGGTTGCTGAAATGTTAGAACCTTTTACGATGTCTTTTATCATTTTTTGTCGTCTAAATGTTCTGTATAATTATTTTGATGACTCGACAAAGTTATTTTCAGATCTGTATTCAGCTAAAGTTTTAGATACTTCAACAAAATCGTTCACTAAAAAATTTCTAATTGAAAATCAACAAAGGAGAAAATTCTGAGAATTGTAAGATTCAATTAATGCAATCAGACTCTTTTTCCAGTGTTTCTTTCCACACAAAAAACGTAATAATAATTCGTAATTTAAGTAAGCGAAATATAGAAAGCTACGAGAGAACTTTATTCATTGTTCGCGTATCATCGTGATATGACGGATATGATTTCGCAGTGAGAATCACGTACGCGCGTTACTATCACCTTTGAGAAATATGATCGAACAAAACAACTCACATTCGAGCTCTTTTCTTTATTTCAACGTTATCGTTTGATTTAGGACAATTGTCAGTAAATTCGAACGCTCTCTCAGCTGGCAGAAATCACGTTTGGCACACAAAAGATGTAACTTTGAGATAAAGCGACATTGCTGGCCGTATATCGATTGGCTGAGGCACGAGGCAACCTGACGTTATAAAAGAAAGCACAAAGCCAATGTCGCTTCTAACGGCGCATTGCCCGTTTCACGCAAAGTGAACATGATCGTAAAGAGAGTGAATCATAGATATCGATTCTCTCATTATTTTCCTTTTTAACGATACAGATTCTCCTTATCTCGAATTCGAAATTTTTTTTTTTCAAGTGATATAAATGTTCTTATCGTTTTATCTCAAAATTTTTAAAATACCTTCCTACATTTTATATAACATTCGAATATCGCACTCTCTGAATTGTTTCACATACGGAATACTCGCTCTAGTCTGGAACACGAACAAAGCTGCTTGAAAAATTCAAACCCGGATGCAACTGTGAACGTTCGTACATCTGCTTTTCCACGAGGGTATTCAAAGAAATCGTTACACACCTAATCGTCATTGCTAATTATGACAAAGCTCATACAAATTACGACAACTAATATATCCTATATATAACAAAGGGCAGGTGATAAATACGGTTTAAAAATGTTCCTTGTTTATAAGTGAATTATTATATTATACGTGTACAATTTATTAACCGCAGTATATTTGAATTAATAAGTATAAACACAAATTTGATTTGAAAAAATTCTGTTTCGTAAATAATGAAACTGCAAATATATAATAGATATATAAATCAAGTTCTTTATGTTGATATTTATTTATTTATTTCTCTCCATATCAAAAAATAATTTCAAATAGCTGATTAGATAATCGATTACATAGCTGATAAGTAAAATAACGGTATAACATAATAGTATTTTTTACGAATTTTAACATTTGATGATGTATATCTCGAACTTGACTGCATAATTTTAGAGATGATTGAATATCGTTCCATAATAGAAACAAGGCTCACAAAATTAATCACGAGAAATGTCTCCTACATTTTTAACTGACCGTATCAGCCGTTTTCTGTTTAATCAAGAACCGTCCGTTAGGTCAACTCAAACCGTTTGAATTGTGGAAAGTTCCACAGCTGTCAGATAAACGGTATTCCGTATCACACACGCTTTCGTTTAGATAAATATCTTCAAAATTGTATCCGTTCTAAATTAGATATCGAGAGCATTTCCGAAGCAATATCTCTAATACATGAATCAATAAAAAAAATATTATAGGGTAATGAGCGGCTCCGCGTGAAAAGGTTAGTTAAATCATAGAGAGAGAGAAAGAAAGAGAAAGAGAGAACAGTTTTACTCCAATTTTATATTTAAAATCATCGTACGTAATCTTGAGAATCAGTCAATGAAATGGTTAACATCGCTCATTTGCTATGACACAACTAAAAAACAGAAAAAAAACAAAAAATAAATTTGAATACTTTTTGAATCACTAAAACTTTTTACGTGGAAAGATTTTGCTGAAGTGTTATGTGAAAAATTTGGTTAGATACAGATCTGAAAATAATTTTGTTAGACGATCAAAATAATAATGCTGCAAAAAGTTTTGATATTCCAGCGACCAATTTGAATGACCTACATAATTATTTTGATAGTCCAACAAAATTATTTTCAGATCTATCTATACCTAAATACAATACTTCAGCAAAATCATTCTTCCCATATAATATTTATTTTGAAATGCAATTTTGATGTAATAATTGATTATAGAGCAATAAAAGTATGTCTAAGTATATTTTTTATTTTTTCTTTATATTCTCGTTCTTTTTTTCAAGCAACTAAAAAATTATAAACAATAAATGTCATTGAAGTGAATGAGCCATCTCGGATCTTAATAAGATTTTAAATACAAGATCCTGAGTTAAATCTCGTCCAGGATATCCATCATATTATTTTTTTCTCTAAAGCGGAAATATGAAAATTTTTATACATATGTGTATCGTATATATACATATACATACATACAAAAAAATATTCGTTTCTACTCTAGAGAAAAAGTTACATAATTAACCCTCAAAGCTTAATGTCCCCACGAATGTCCTGGTTTTACACAAGGCAGATCGGAGAGTTGAAGGTCGCGAATGACGGAGTTTGAGATGAGAATGGTCGCCCGTTTCGGCAACCCATATTTTTATATTTTGACTGTCGCAAGCTGACAAGTCATTTTTTCTTGATATCACGTGACGATCAATAATTATTTTCCTTGTAAACATTATTGCAAAATATTATTTTTTATTTAGACGGAACGCGATGTCACATCGTCGATTCAAGAAGGATCTATCTCGGAAAGGTGTCGTGTCATTAAAAACATACGCCGATCGTCTAACGGAACAGCTGATGAGGCAATGCTACTGAACCTGTGACAAAGTAGGTATATCATAATACGCGGAATAATTTTTTTACAGGCTTGTCACGTGGCCGCGACACGGAATCGACACTCCGCGTGGATGTCGCGCAGCTGATACTTCAATACTTAGTTCTCAAGGGGACATCTTGTCAAGGCATGGATAAAGACGATTCGGATAACGATGCGAGTTGTCTCATTCCAATCACATTCTATCCAGCGATTACGTTAACGACAATCGAAGCCGAGAATATTCACCTGATGCAAACCGTCTCATATTTCGAACTGCCTGACAAAGAGAACGTAATAATGATGATGATTACATGATACGAGATCGAACAGTTTATAAACAGAGAGAAAGAAAGAAGAAGAAAGGATGACGAAAAGGAGCTGATAGAAAAAAAACAGAAATAAAAACACAAGATCAGGATGCGACGTGCAAGATGGCGACTCGCAGGGAAGGCGAGGGCAAAAATGGCGCAGTTACGTGTATTCGCCGCTCGGGCTACTCACCAATTACTGGAAATTAAACTCGGCATTATCGGCTTTTTACTACTTTCACTATTACTTAACGACAGACTGGAGTTAATACTCATACTTCTTTCTTCGTAAAATTTTGGCGGCTTTAAGTGCACTGCTCCAACACGAAATGTTCGCTGGAGTAGCGATCGGCGACGATGGGAACTGATTGCGGCGGCTTACGGTAACACCCAGGGCGCACGAGATTCCACGACTTTCACCCAACAATGTTCGAAGCGACACTGCTGGAAATCGCGGCCGACTTCGCGACGTATACAGCGCTGTCGACCCTACCACGTGACGTCAGATCAAAAGGTCCACGAATCAACGTTCGGTAAATTCCCACGTGCGCACACAGGCGCCACTTGCGGATTTTCGAACGCTGGAACGTTCAAAAATCGAACACAGACCTCTGTTTGCACGGCAATCTTAATTTAATAACATCCATAGTTACGAAATTAGCAAATCGTAGAATGGAACGACTATGATCGGCCAGTTTTATAACTATGGATATTATTAAACCCGATTAAGGGTGTCACGTATAAAATATTAGGTCTGTTTTTTATTGCTGCACTCTGAATCGATGCAATAAGTTGAAGTGAAACACACGTAATTTATTTCATTTCAACTTATGGCACTGTGTGTACTAGTTCAGAAAGTGCAACAATAAAAAACAAATCTATAGCACCGATCAAATACTAAAGACCGTCAACCCTGGGCAAATTTTCGATAGTATAAAAAGAGCCCGGAGATAATTGAAGAACGCTGACATTATCGACAATTGATATAAATTTGCTATTATTATATTAACATAAATATTATATTAACATAAATATTTGGCTAATACATTACTAAATTCATGATTTTTTTATTACATAAATGCTCCCTAAATAAATATGCATATTTGTAAAATTCTAATATCCTATATTGCCGAAAAATTACAATTTTTTTCTCTGCAGTTGTCATTTCTGTTGATAATCAAAATTTGACGATAATACTGAAATCACAATTTTAAAGAAAAATCGAATATTATTGAATTCTAAATACTACTAAACTAATAAGTCGTAAAATTACTACAATATTATCAATTTTTAACTCTTAATCACTTCAATATTCACAAAGACGCAAACTCTTGTAAGGATGTCGATCTTTAATATCGGTGTCTATAGTCATTGATTCTTCGGACTTTATCCTTTTGATTTTACTTATTTTTTATCTTTTTCTTGTTTTAAAGCCTGTTTCTGTTAATATAGATTAATTTTGATCTCAGTTTAAAACTCTTGATCTTTTTCTAATTCTCAGAAAAAGAAGAATTAGTTAAACCGAGATTAAATTAAATTGGTAAAAATGGGCCTAAGAATTAGAAAGAAATAAAAAGCAAATTAAATCGACGTTAAAATTAACCTAACGCTCAATACATGGTGATTATCCGATCCTTCATGATACACGATAATTTTGCGTTCCGGATTAATTTTCATCACTTTAACAAATATATGAAAATTATTAATGCCCATTTCTACTAATGATTAATTTTAATCTTGGTTTAACTTAGTTTTAGCTTTTTCTAAAGTTCTAAGAATTAGAAAAGAATGAAGAGTAAGTTAATCCGAGATTAAAGTTAATCTATATTGATAGAAATAGACGTATGTGATTCTTACATATACTTTAACATCTTTCATAAGGTTGTGTATTAAAAAATGATATACAAATATTTTATAACTTATTACTTAATACTTCTAATTTTTTGAAAAAAAATGTGCAAAACACAAATGATCGTATATTAAGAATTTTATATTGGTAGAAATTAAGACTGTTGTAACTTTTGAGATTTAAAAGATCAACTTTGAAGATTTAAAAGAATTCGAATCTTTGATTAGACGATCAACGCCTATTTCTACTAAAGCTAATGATTTGCTTCGAATGTCGAAGTCTTCGAAGCAAATCATTAGTAGAAATAGGCCCTAGTAGAAATAGGCATTGATTGTTTAATCGACATTTATTTCGGAAGATTCATTCATCAGCAAATTAATGTCCATTTCTACTAATGGCCGTTTTTATTAACATAAATTAACATTTGGTTCAATTTATTCTTTATCTCTTTTTATCTCTGTTTATTCTTAGAATTAGAAAAAGATTAAGAGTTATTAGTTGAACAAGATTAAAATTAAACTTATATTGGTAGAAACGGGCAAATTATAATTTTAATTTATCTTTTTTTAATTCCTAGGACCAGAAAAAGATAAAAAATAAATTAAGATTAAAGTTAATATACATTTGTAGAAATAGATATAAGGCATTTGTGAAAGAAATCCTAGGATTTTCCAATTGATAACACAATTATATTGGACAATCATTGTAAGAACAATATGCTCCGGTTTTACTTATAAGAGACATCGTCAACGAAGTTTTACATCGAATTCTTCTTAGAGCAATTTCTTTTTTATTCATTGCAATGTACAATAATCTTTTCTTGCGCATTTCGAAGACATAAATACGCTCATGCATAAATAAATAAAGTGGATACTCTCTGCGCACTTTTTCTAGGACATCTATCAGTAGATGGAAGATTCTCGAACATACATTTTTTAATTACATAGAAAATATATTGAATTCGAAGAGAATAAAAAAAAAGAAGAAAAGTACATGGCCATTAAATGTTGGCATAAATCAAAATGTTCGGCCGTCGCTCTCAAATGGCCAGACATTCTCAATTCTCGAAGTCTATCTTACAAAAATTTGGAATGTCCGCGGAATTCAGATTCTCGCTGAAGATCGCATAATAGGTGTATGTCTTACTATCGATATCACTAAATGCTCGTAAATCGGAGTATACGTCAAGGCACAATGCGCTAGATTGTTCTTTACCTACCATTGTTTAACTAATTTAGACTCTTATATAAAAGGGACTAACCTTCTTTTTCATAGTACGTAATAAAATAGTATGTTCACGTTAAGGTTCCCTCGAGATAAATTGTTATGTAGGTACACGTGCTATGATATGATACTTCAAAAAGTAAAACGCTTTAATAGATTCGATGAATAAATGGCAAAATATATAAACGGTAATAATAATAATAATAATAATAATAATAATAATAATAATAATAATA
>Ga0157364_1003861_pt1 | contig 14722 bp, 11 predicted proteins | sample AttsexASBM2_FD_111476 | JGI IMG/M metagenome (GOLD analysis project Ga0157364, IMG submission 111476) | Fungus gardens microbial communities from leaf cutter ant in Ribeirão Preto, State of São Paulo, Brazil - Atta sexdens ASBM2 | ecosystem: Host-associated > Fungi > Mycelium > Unclassified ... | reverse complement strand
TTTTGTGTATGTATATAATAAGTAAAATACTACATAGAATTTTTCTATACATCAAATCAAAACGTCACATGGATGTTTAGGAGCGGTGGGATGTGGGCCTCAGGAAGAATTTCGAGCCTGCGCTGATATCGTTATTGGTGATAACGAGACAACGTTACCACCAAGACAGCCAACCAGTCCTACATCCACAGACAAATTGCCGACGGATATGAGCCCGTTGCCGAGATCTGGGCCATATTGGCTGTTTAGTGTTATCATCGCTGGTACGTGCCTGTTGGTGGTGCTGGCTGCTATGGCGTTGCTTTACACGTACTACTATCACGCTGGTAGAGCCAAAAAGTGGCTCATGGCGAGGAGACTCCTGGTGGAAAGTCCGCCAATTGCCCCACCGAGGCATAAACGACATCATCACGTATCGAACACACAGCTTCAGCTGTAGAATTGTACTCAATTGTCAGTATCGCATCCTGGAGAAAAAGTAGCTCGAAGAATTTTCCGATTCAATCAATACTTGAATCGTCGTGCGAAGTACATTTTGTCCTAACTCTAGCCTGACGTTCAAACGTGACAGACGCATACATAATTGAGTATTCACTCATGAAGAGACTGCATTTCAAGCGACATATCTTCATACTCAGCACGTATTCTCTCTCTCTCTCTCTCTCTCTCTCTCTCTCTCTCTCTTGTATATAAATATCAATAATTTTATATATATATGTATTAAAAGTATTTATTTTATATAATTATTTATCTTGTGATATATTTTTTCCTTCATAATCTTTTAATATGAAACAGAAAGATTGATTTGTAATAAAGTTTAGGTTTATTAATACTGAATTAATAATTCTACTGAATTAATAATCTATCTCTATGGATTGTGACATCTAAAACATAAGATTTTTTAGGAAAAAAAAAACATTTACACATGCGTAAAAAAAAAGTTTAAAAAGTAGAGCACTGGTATATATACGCATACATAATTGAGTACAATTTATACATTTTTTTTAACTTATAATAACGTAACGTACAGAATTGTAGTAACTGCACATTTGACTTTTTAACAGCACTTGTATATCATAATATACAACGCACATTTGATAAATTTTAACAGCAGATCCGTTCACTGTAACAGTATTACCACTAACATATAAGTTGTAATATTACATAATATATAGCCTATATAAGTTTTAAAATTAATGCGACATTAATAGACTGAGAAAAAAACATGCTTGTACGATACAACAAGTTATTTTTTATTGAGAAACATACTCCTAAAATCTTGATTGCTCATCGATTGTGTGTGATTTCCATCTGAAGCTGCACTACCGTTACTGCTACTCTTTTTAACATTACGGGGAACCATAGACAATAAAGTCTTGGGCATGCCAAATGCTGTACGACTCGTCGATGTTCCACCGAGTGATTTTATTTGGTCTGTATTTTCCTCTGTTTGGGTTTTTTTGCGATCAGGCGGTTGACTTATCGCAACATTGATTACTTTGTCCTGAATTTTCATACCGTCTGTGCTCAAAAGAGCTTTTGCAGCGGTCGCTTCGTCATGATACTCAACATAAGCCAACCCTTTTGAGTGCCCATTACGGTAAGTAACCAAGCGAACTTCCTTCAAATCTCCATGAACCTTAAAAATCTCTTCCAATTTTTCTTTTGTCATTGTAAGTGGAAGTCCTTAAACATAATATTGAATGCAGGATATTGACCAGAAAATTATTCAGAGAATTTGAAAATATATGACTAAACGTAAAAAGATTGCGCAGAAAAATACAGAAAAAAATAATTCCGTAATTGTTGCGCGTATATGATTTGTTAAACATATCGTACCTTTAACAAAGAGTTTGTTCTTTTCAAGCGTAGAGCGATATTTAAATACTGAACTTCTGGTATTCTTGTTAGAATCACATTTTGAAATAAACATAGGACGTCCTTTTATAGGTGTTCTATCTAATTTCAAAGCTTCTTTCACGGCTTCCTAAAACAGTAGATTAAACAATTATATCTTTATTTTAATATTTCAAAATTTTAAGGCAAGATATGAAATTAAATGTTATAATTATAATTTATGCGTATATTTCAACGAGTATCTTTTTTACTTATTCACACTTAGCTATATTTTCATTTAAAGTTTATTAAACAAATTTATTAAATGTTAAAATATACGTACTGTACTACTTAATTGTATATAGCAATATCCTTTGCTACGTCCCTTGTAATCCTTAATCATTCTGAACAATGTTATCGGTTCAATGGATTTTAGAACATCTCTTACTTCGTCTTCGGTCGTGGTGTAATCTAAATTACTGACAAAAATTGTAATACTATCGTCTACTTCATGCTGATTATCTTTATCATCTATATCTTCATCCTCGATTATTTTATAACCAGGTGGTGGTACGATTTCTGGCTTTGATTTTTTTTGATCATTTGTTGTCTTCTTATCAATATTCAAGATACTTGCTCGTAATTTTGGTTTCAGTTGGACATCAGTTTTTACGATTTTCGATGGGGAACTTCCTAAATTTTTCCACTTGCCATCATCAACTTTTCTCTTACTCATTTTCTTATCTTGTGTGGACAATTCACTCTGAGAAAGATCTTGCGCTTTTTGCCTTTCTGTCATAACTTTATCGAGCTTCTCCTTCGTTTTTGCTTCACAGAACTCCATTTGCTCCAAAGTTCCTTTATCACGCTCAAAATCTATCCATGAATTCGCTATACTTTCTGGCCAATCTTGTGTGGAGCTTAAGGCTTTTTGATACAGTTTTCTTAAATGCTTTGAATCTCCATAACTTCTATAAATAAATTAGAAAAATGCCTTAAAGAATAGAACTAAGTTATAAATATAAAAGTTATTATTATATTTAAATATATTACTTTTCTAGAATTATGTATTCCAACCAATAAGAAGCTGTTGCAGAATGCTCCTGCGAAAGAATATCAGCCCATAATCTTCTAGTTTGTTCCATATTATCTGCTTGTATCGCTTCAAATCTTGCCCAGTATTGTAAGATAACGCAATTGGGATCGCCATCCAAACCAAAGCATTTTGCCAGATGCTCACACGCTCTGTTAAACGTTTTACGAATAACATCCAGATATTTATCTCTCTCTTCTTCAGGATATTGATCGAGTCTGCGCCGCAGACATTCAAGATACATAATCCACAGATTACGATAATCTTCTGCTGTTGAAAACCCAGCAGACAAGGCATTCTCAAATAGCGTTTGTATTTCCGATATATGTTTGTCCCATTTCTCATACGATCTCATCCATTTTTGCCAAACTATTGAGCACCAAGGAATGTTCCTCGATGCTCTTTGATAAATTGGATCTAGTTCGCGCTCAAGTCTTGATTCATTTTCTAGATAAGCGATATAATCCAACCAAATCGATGTTTCTAAACAATTTAGATCAGTTATTGCTCTCTCATATAGAATTCTAACAAGATCTGAGTTATTTTGTTTCATGTATAACAAATATCCTTTATAAGAGTCAAGTAATTCATTCTGGTTTTGTGCAGAGATAAGCTTCTCCTCATAAGGAAGGAATGACTCTAACTTAGCAAAACTCTGTTTAAAGCATTTCGAAATCGATTTCTCATCTGTATCTACTTCTGTATCATATTTTGCGCACCATGATTGATATTCCTCATATGTTTTATCCATGTTTAAAAGAGGATTAGATAATTGACGTTTGAATAAACTTACAATGCGTTCCAATTGAGCTTTGTTTTTTCTTTTTTCAGTATCATCATCCTAAAACATGAATGTAAAATAAAGGATGTAAATATAAGAAAAACATTAATGTCAAATGGAAAATTTGTTTTTTTTTTTTCTGTTATATTTAACATGTATCTCTTCAACATGTATCTCTTACCAATGGCAATAGAGAAGCAAATAATATATTCTCATATTCACGATATGCTTCCCATATTATCGCTCCTTTTGTGACATGCATTCCAACAACAGCCAATGCACGTTCAAAGAGTTGACGAACTTTCTCTTCATCCTTGCCTATATAGCCAATGCTGAACTGTAAGTATTCCAACCATACTTCCACAGCTAAAAGTACACAGTTACAGTGTTATGATCTCCTTGTCCATACAAATAATGATTTCAAATCTATGACTTAAGGAAATCAAGGAAAAACTTACATACGTAATCCTGGATAGCTCGTTCACATAGTTTAATTACTTCAGTTTTCTGGTCATCAGTAGTCGCTAACTTGATTTCGTCACTTATCCAAGCAAGCCAGAGCTCGGGGCTCAGCGGATATAAGTTACTCATATTGTTCCTGGCGGCTCGCAAACGATCAAGCTCGCCCATCGTGTGCAATTTGTTGATTAGAGTTACATGACTGGAATAATCGTACGGGTTTGTCGACAAGGAAGCTTCTAGAGCTTTCACCTCAGCCTCCTTAGTATCCTCGTCATCATTCTCGTCATCATCATCATCGTCGCTGTCGGATTTAATCTCCACTACTTCCTTGTCAGTTTTTTCCTCCGTATCGCTCGTCACCATCTCTTCCTCGTCTGAAGCTCTTGAAGAAACTTCCTCGTTCACGGCATCCATCTCCTCGTCCATTCTCGCAATTCAAGATCACTTAACGTCTTTACAATCAATTAGCAATGAAATCCGTTAATTCATTTAAAATATCATCAATCTGCTGTCACAATCATGAACTGTCACAAACTGGACGAGAAAGGTTATATTTTCGTGTCTTTTTCCTTTTTTTGTCGCTATTCGGCGCCACTCTCTCGATCAATCGTTGATACATGTTTTTATCGATGGAGCATATTTATACATATTTATACAAATTCATTTGAAGCAACTTTATGAGATGTCGCTATTTGTCCAATTGAACATTATCAGCTGTCTGGCTGTCAGCTGTCTTGAGGATTGTTGCCATGGAAACCGAAGACGCCAAAACAAACATTTATTTGCATTTATCCTGTTGACAAATTACAGACACAGTATAAGTCTGTTTGTTATATATAATTGAAGTTTTTTTTATAATTGAACTAGTATATACATTCTTTGTACTTAAAATAAGTATATACTTGATATTGTACAAAAGCGAAAAGTTCTACTAAAATACAGTGCAGCAATAACGAATTTTATGTTTAGTTTTGTAACATTGTGAGACGAAAAAACTTAATTAACACAAATTAGAGATAATTTAGAAACATTATAATTTAGAATTTAACGAACAATTTCACATTGTTCGTTAAAAATTCAATAATAAATAACAGTTGGTATGCCGTAAGGCGTAAATAAATCACATGGGAATTAAAATATTTTGAAGTAAAACCCTTTCTTTTTTCTTATAATCGCGATATGTCTTCCTCTGACATTGATTTTATAACAGGATTCGCACGAGGCTCGCAAGACAAAACTGAGGAAGATTTTAGCCTCTGCTATGCGTATCCCGTGATCGATGACAATCAGAAAGCGAACGAAGTGCTTACGAAGAGCAAGAGAACCGTGCGAGTGTCGGACAGTAAAAACACATCAGTCGAGGATGGACTTTACGTTTCCGAGAATCCATTCACTGACAAGATAGTCAAGCCTTATCGGCTCGACAATGCCAAATCGCTAGACTACGAATCACAGCCGTGGTTTCATGGGAAACTCGTCGAGATCGCGGTGCGAGACGTCTGCATTCATGCGCCGCGCGAGGAAGATCGGCCCGGGACGATCCCCGAGATCGTCTCGATCTCGTTGCTTTTCAAAAGAAAGCTGGTATTCACGGCAAATGGTCCATTCAATCGGAAGCTGTACAAATTATTCATGAGAAATTCCGAATGCCACAATCTCTCGATACAGGTGCACGCCCGACACGGGGTGTCCAGCGTGCTTCCGTTACCGTTGCCCCAGCGTAGCGTTAGAGACTATAAGGTGGAGATAGATTTCGCGATCAGCGGCAGCTCGGGTAGAATATACGACGGAACTGTTGTTTGCACTATCTCTCTGTCGACAGACGGCAGCAGCGAGCCGGAGAAGAGCAATGCTTATCTTTATAGACCGAGTAACGATCCGAATGATCCACAAAACAATCTTTCCTTATCGCGACCTCACACACGTTCCACCAGCAAGAAAGATGTCAAGTATTTTCTGTTGATGGATCCGGCTTTGGTTTTCAACACGGACGTCGGTGTAATTCGCAAAGCATCGTCGCGTGAATCAAAACCGCCAGCTATTGTTGTAACCGAGCACTCGGCGTTCTCTCTGCTAGACGTGTCTCTGAAGAATTTGTTCCAGGCTAGCCGGCCGCTCAGGCCGTCGTCCAGCACTCGCAGGCATCACACCATAGGGAGAACGATCCTCGCAGTCACCATCCTGCGAGGGGTGGAGGTGCCAGTGAGGGAGGAATCGGCGCTGGTCACTCCTCTGTTGGAGGTAGAATGGGGCAACGTCGTTCACACGACCGCGACGGCGGAGGGACCAGCACCTATCTGGCAACAGACTATGCACTTTGAATTACCGAGGCAAAACGGTGAACACTGCGTAAAATTCCGCCTGTACGATCAGCACCCTGTCTGGGGTCAGCAGTGGCTTGGTGAGGCGAGAATACCTCTGGAAAGTCACAGAAATTATCAGGAACTTGAACGATGGGTCGCTTTGTCCCCTCTGTTTAGTCCCGTATTGTCGTTCGGCTACGTACAAGCCAGCCCGGGTCGCTCGCACACCCGGATCTACGTGCTGATGAAGATGGAGCAGCCCAGCAATGCCAAGTCTTTAGAAGCTAACGCCATCGATACTTTGTTAAAGGGAATCCAACGCTGCCTGACGATGCCTTACAAAATAACCGGTGTAGAGACTCCCGACGACGCTGCACGACTCACTATGCTTCTACCGTCTTTGCCAATGCACTATGGCCCGGTCCCACCACGCCAAGCCTTAAACGTGAACAAGGTGGATCACTATGGCAGAGCAGCTTTACTGGCAACATTGCTGCAAGGTTTCGGTTTGCAGTCATATGTATTGTTAGGTACGTTATTATGCAATTAACCAAAAACCTTATTGAAAAAAAATCACAAAGTTACATAACGAAATCGTGTAATTGAAACAAGTAAATCACATAACTCATTGTTCCAAATTAGTACAAATAATTTTTTTAACACATAATTAGAAAAATTACATGATATTAGAAATAATTTTTTATTTATCATATGATTTTATAATTATCGAATTTTAAATAATTAAATGATGGAAATAGAAGAAAAAAATATATCATTGTATGACTTTTCAAATTATAATTTTAAAAAATCACGTACTGATTTGGAATCGATCTGTTACGTGATTTATATGTTTTAATTACATTTCGTTATACTTTGTGATTTTTTTCAATAGGGAAGTTGTGTTTCAAAATTTATTGCCAGTGCTAAAAATGTGCTAGTGCACGTAATATGAACTATAAATTTTTAATCTAGCAGAGAATTTTGGAACACAAGTCTCGAAAACAAATTTTATTAAATGCTTGTTAAGGAGGTTCTCGCGTTTAATGAAATATAAGATAAGTCTATAATATATATGTAATATATGTTAATATGTCAATAATATCTAGAAAAAATTTCATTGACTTTTACTATATCATTTTGAAGATATTTAATTCTAAATTTAGATAGAAATTTAGATAGAATTTTACATTATAATTTGAAGGTATAATCTTATTCTGTAGTTATTCTTTTTCAAATTAAGACTTGTATATAAGACAGCAATTTAAAAATCGTTATAATTATAAAGTAAACACTTAAGTTTAAACTGACGTAAAGTTTCATTTAAATTGATCGTACAATTTACAAGATATTTATATTCTTCAATGAAAAAAGCTAGAATTATGTCGATGTACATACATCAAATGAGCATCCTTTTTCTACAACTTTTATTTTGTCATTTTGAAAATATTTAACATATAACATTAACAATAATTATGTAATAGCATAAGATATTGTTAGTAATCTTTTTATTCTATTATTTTAATTGTTTTACATATTATTATGAATAAACTGTCTATTGAATCTCCTTAAGTACAAATTTCTGTTCACAAAAAGACAAATTTGTAAATTCTATTATATTCAATAAGATCAGTAAATTAGTAGCAGATATATAACAAAATCCATTGACGTAACATGAAAAACGTAACATAAAATTGTCGTGCAAAACTTGTCGACAATTTGATAGCAAATTGACGACAACAAACGAAAATCAAAATTAAAATTGACCAAAGTTTTGTTCGATTTTTGTTTACGTAGCTTTGATAGCAATACTTAAACTTGTTGTTAACACAGAACTTTACTGCGGAGTTTTTTTTATGCCAATTTGGCAATAATTTGCTATCAAATTGTCGCCAAATTTTCTAGGTAACTACACTATCATTTTTGTTTTGATTTGCACTGAAGCGCGATTTTTATTCAAAGCATATATTTGTGGATATAGGTTCTTCACAAATAAGCCGATGGACCGCATTTGTTTTAAGCATCGAGAAAAACGACATCGTCCTGTGGGATCCCGAGATCGGGGATCGTTATAAATTGAGTGATAGTCGCTGTTCGTTGATGAAAGTATCTCGCTTGATCAATCACTCTGGCGTTAGTATAAAACAATTAATTAATTTTTCCAATCACAAATTTACATTCTTTTCCCACTTCATGATCTCTTAATGTTTTATCTTATGGTTTTATAACAGTCTCGCTATTGTAGATATGGGAGAATATGCAGAGGTCTATTTTGCCTCACAATTTAAAGTACAACGTGACGATGAGCAAAGATTGGCGGCCACTCGTGTCTATCGCCACATCAATCAGCAGTCGATCCGCTCAAACGTCGGAACCGACAGTGATACAGATACCCGAGGAAGATGCGCAGGAAAAGGAAAGCGCGTCGGAAATGGAGCAATACTTGCGAGACAAATTGTCCGGCTGGCGTAGCGCTCTTGGTTTAACAACGATATTTAATCGTCACGCGATCAACGTTTTGCGAAGCTTTGTTTCCGACATTCCGAATGATATGACGCGTCAAGTGGACAAAAGAAACCTGAAACAATTGTACAGAGCTTATCACACGCATGGTTTCCTTCTGAACCTGCGTCAAACTACCCTTGATGAACTGGCGGAGCAAATAGCTGCCACAAAGATTCACAATATCACGGGTCCTGTCGAATTTGCTCTTGTTTGTCATATACAACGGTACATTGGTAAGACGTGCTCGATATGGTTGGCTCTAGCGATTTTACGGAGTCGTGGTTAATCACAATTTCGTATGAAGATATTTAAAATGTCTTCAACGACACGTCTAACAATAAAATAAATAGTTGTAAATATTATTTAATCACAACTCGAACTAAAAAAATATTGTTTCTTAAAGAGTGAATGGGTCTTGCTTGTAAATTACGCTGTTAAAATGTGATGTAAATAATTACTAGACTGATAAATAAGAAGGAAACAATAGGAAAGATTAAACATATTTCAGTTTTTATTCAAACATTTAGTCGTTCGAAGTTATTGTTTCTCAATATTTTATCTTCCTCATTTTTACATTTTTACGATTTAATATACAGCAATTTTTTTTATATGTTGATGCAATCTTATTAACTATGTAAAATATTTGTTTTTATTAACTATGTAAAAATTTTATTAACTGTGTAAAATATTTTTAAAGTAATTTTATTAACTTAAAATGTATACAATAAAAGAATATGAGGAAAAATTATTTTATATATAATATTTGACATATAACAATTAAAAGTAAAAAATTAATAAATACTTTGTGAAAAATTTTATCAAAAGGACAAATAAACGTAAGCTGTAAAGAATTAACACAATGCATTTCTTTGTTTTAACGCATTGCGCAGCAACGCGATTTTTATAACAATTGCGCATGATCCGTTACATATTATAATAATGATATACACGTATTTATATAAACACATTAACAATATAATAGAATAACCTAATTATCTAAGAGAAATATATTATGAGGAAACACACGATCTCCGCGCAAATGAACATGATCCATCGTCGTAAATAATTATCTTGTAATTTATTCAGTTGCTAATTGTTATTTAAAAATTTTGTTGATACGAGAATATAAATCATATGCTGTATAAAAACAGATTCATCATGATTTATAACATGCGAACAATTGCGATGGTTTTTTTGTCACTTTTTGCCACATTTTTCTGTTCTTTGCTATTTTTTTCATTACTTCTTATGATTTCTTAAATTGCTGTTGTAGTTCTCTTGCGACGAAAGCGCGTCATTTGGTATCTAGATTATTATTCGTTGTAAAAAAGGGTCGGTATAAAAACTTTCGTGTAGACTCTAGCCAATCGATATTTTTTTGTTATTGGAATCAATTATCTTCTTTTTTTTTATTAAATTTGAAAACGAATAGAAATCATCAGTCGATTGTATTATATTTGAATCAAAGGATTAGATCCTCTTTGATTTAAATATGCAATATATTTTGATGAAAGCGGGCAAACCTCCTCGTATCGCGTATCTCCCCGTTTCTGTGCGAATCAATCAGGAATATAGCTGCGTGATAGGCTTTCCGAATTGGGACCTCTAAATATTGATTCATATTGTTGCTCGTTCGAAACGGTACTTGCGAAGTTTGATCGAGAAGTTTTTATATGCATACACTCACATACATTTCGTTATCAAAAATTTCACAAACTGAAGAAATGCATTAAATTTCGTTCTTTTAAGAGAAGTAACTCTCTTTCAATCCTCTTATGATAATCTTCCATCACAAATTTATCGTTCATTCGTCCTAAAAACAAATTTCTTTCGCATTTCCTCTTTTTTCCCTGACAGTTCATTTACTTATTTACATGCACACATACGCACCTTTCTCCTTCCATTACGATTATTTTTTTGGATAATTCTACATTTAGGGAAATATTTATTTTCACAAACTTATCTATATAACTCCCTTGAAAGAAAGATCGTTTGCTTTTCTGACAATATTTTGATATTTATCTGACTCCTCATATAATATATGTAAATCTTTCCACTTCAGTTTCATACATGTATATTCATGTGCGAACTCTCATTCTTGCAGGCCCATCGCGCTAATCGCTATAAAACGCATTCGGTATTAGACCGCTTTTTCAGTGAATGTTCGTTAATATATACAGTTAGAATCAGCATGATGCCGCGAATGTACAAATGCTGATCCGTTAACTTTGGAATCACGGTGCTAATTTTCGCCTCGCGAAAGCACAAACCCGATAACGTGCGGGAAAATTTAAACGAAAAATCCATTTCTTTTTTTCCCCTTACCCCTTTTTTCGTTTTTATTTATTTTTTTGTTAAACTACTTCTGTTGGTCACGATGCACTGCCCGACGACGACGACGACGACGACGACTAATGTCTATAATGATTATTTCTTCTTCGTCGTGCATCGCGAGTATCGTGGATTGGATCTCCCTGATAGGGACATCCCTGAGAAGAATCTCCTCATTGAATCTTCTTGAATGTTTCATTCGTGTAGCCGTTCGCGTGTCCGTTCATATATCCATTCGTGATCTTTCCATTGCTGATCGCACCATCGAGTTGTGTACTTGTCGACGCCTTTTCGATGGCTCTTAGCCTCTCAAGCCGTTTCTCCGCATACACTTGTTTACCCTGCAAATAAACATCATAGTCATAGATTGATAACGCAAACATATATGGGCGCGAGATAACTCATCTCAAATCACATATGAAACTGTATCTGACCTTTGCGATATAAGCTTTGGCATAAAAGTTTCCGAACAGGACGATGAAAGAGAGCATGTAAATTACGAGGGCGTATTGCATCCAAAGAGGGAAGTCGCATCCCGATCGAATGCCATTGATTCCCAGAATCAAAGCAGTTGTGAACTGGATGAGCTGAAGGATTGTCAAGTACTTCTTCCACCAGAGGTACTTAGTCACCGAAGGACCTAACGCGGCGAGTCCATAGTATGAGTACATCAGTACATGAATGAAGCTGTTCACCATCGCTGGTAGGAAAGCTGCAAGTGTACACATAAATATTAAAATCTTTACTTCTTTTTTTATATAAATTTTAATAATTGTTTAGGAGACAGAGCATAATTATTTTTACATATTTCTATCAAACTTTAGTCGTACTTGGTGCAATGCTATTAATGTTTATCCAAAAATAAGCTTACTATTGCCAATAATTAATACTTCTGCTATACATATTAGATATAGGAAAAAGTTATATCTAACGGGAAAAATGCTACAAATTTTTTCCTATATTTAATATATAATATCCTATACGCTACTTAGAAACATACAATTTTTCCCCCACACAAAGCGAGATCCAACCACCTCACCTCCCCTCTGCCTAGAGACGCACAATTTTTTCAAGCAAGGTTTATATTACACCCTTTTGCCTAAAAAATCTTTCGTCTCTAAGGTGGGATGAATCTCGTTTCATGAAAAATCGCGCGTCTTTAGATAGTGGAGCAGACCTCACTTTATTTAAATGGAAAATCGTATGCCCTTAGATAGTGGAGGAAGTGGGGTGGATCTCGTTTCATTTAAAGTCATTACAAAATCACGAAAAATTTTCTGTTTCAGAAACAAATTCTCTGCTTTAAAAACAAATATTATATAAAAATATAATGTTTTCAAAGAAAATTTTCACTTTTAAAGCAGAATTTTTATTTTAAATAATAAAAAAGAGATGTTATTTCTTAACTTTATATCATTAATAACATTTTAACGAATAACAAACGATGGAAAAAATCTATTGGAGGTTACTCAGAATCATGACTTTGACAACATATGTCAAAGTCAAGGTCATCGGGGGGAGGAGGAGGGGGCTTATTCTATATAATTATCAAAATAATAATTATTATCAATATCATAGTATTAATATTGAAATAAAGAAATACTTACTGGATCCACTCGGTACCCATTTAATACCGATCCACCATAACGAAAACATGGTAGAGTGATGATAAACATGAAGGAAGCTCAACTGATTGTCCTTCTTTCGCAAAATAAAGAAGAACGTATCGCAAAATTCCAGAAGTTTGCTAAAATAGTACCACCAAACTGCGTGGGCGATCTAAACAAAAAACATGAAATTTCTGAAAGATTGTTCCTTATATTTATACTATTTATATTTGGCTTAAAATTTTTTCTATCAGTATGTTATTTATTTTAAGCATGTTTTCTTTTATAATCTTTTTAAACATTCTTTGTTATATTAATATACTAACAAAAGTAATCTTTTTTAAATTATGGAAAGTTTTACTTTTAAGTTTTTTTTATATGTATTATCCTTTTCTTAACATGATAAAATAAGGAAACTGACATTTATTTTTAGTAAATATTTTGTAAGCTAAACTATAACAGAGAAAAATAGAGGATCTTTTGATCACTGATCTTAAATATCCTATATTTTTTATTTTATAATAATTCTCTTACCTGAAGTTCATCGGGACGCGTGATGTGCCTTATAGGTTGGCACACGTAACTGTATTGTAACCTTGTGGATGCTACGAACAACTGCAAAGAATATAGAGATGCCAAATAAGCGATGGAAACCTACTTTCAAGTGAAAGTAACTACATAAAGATAAATAAAAAAAATGAAGATAAGTTCCGTGATATTTTCCCACTATTAAGGACAGGAAATAATATTTACCTGAATGGCAATATAAGCATTGAGGCAGGCCATGGCAAGATTGTAGGGCACCAAAGCCCACGTTAATTTGAAAGCTTTTCGTTTCTTCATGATTTTAGGACCCACCCAAACGATAAAGAGGTACAACATTGTGTATATTAACGTTGGTTTCGGCGAATCAACCAATAACCACCCCCTCGATCTTTCATCTGAAAATCAAAACATGATAATTTTATAAAAACTAACAATAAAATTAATAATTATAAATAACTTAGAGTTAACTCCTTTAATTCGTATGATACAATAGTAATCATCCAATGTATACATCCAAATAGCACATAGATCTATTGTTCGTCCGTTGGATTTCCGATTCTGGACAGTATTGGGATGTCCATACATCCCATAGGAAGTCCAAATTATGTCCATCGGACATCCTATAGATGGAATGTACATTTGCAATAACTTTGTCCATAGAACATCCAAAACATCTAATTCTGGACCTATTATAGACATGTTATGTAATGATTTTGGACATCTTTTGCTTTTGAAGAGCTTGTTGCAATAGTGATTATTTAATAATAGGTGTTTATTGAAATATGTTAATCCAATATATCCTCTAACTGTATCTTATTAATTTTCTTTGCTTTTATCAAAAGTAAGTTGGCCCAATATTGCAGTAAAAGAATGTGTCTTCAATTTTGAATTTGATTAAAAATGTTTATAGGTATTGAGTAGTTCATAACAAATATCACATAAAGATTATGCGTTTCCTGAGTTTCCTTCGTGTTCTTGGAATGCCCGCGAAACGTATAATCTTTATATAGAAAGCACCCATGGAAGTCTCAAGAATATTAAAAAATATCACAATTTTTTGGAATTATTAAGTGTACAACTTTGCTACCGCCGTTTCCTATAGGTGGCTTTAGCGGTAAGTGGTGGTCGAAATAAATACATCATAGACGTCATACAATAAACTTGGGCATCTGTCAACATAACCCCATAGAAACATTAATCGATTTGTGTCTGCATCATAAAGTTATTCTCGATTGAAAATGTCAGTTTACGAGCCAAATTC